>CCXY01000032.1_pt1 | contig 14461 bp, 10 predicted proteins | sample 244351 | NCBI WGS metagenome assembly CCXY01 (sample SAMEA2779768, study PRJEB6121) | groundwater metagenome | isolation source: sulfidic groundwater | reverse complement strand
TATTGAGCAAATTCGTATTTTTTTCCATAGCTCTTTAGCACTATCAGAGCCTTACATGTTTATCACTACCATATTTCTTTAAAATAAATTTTTAAGATTGAAAATAGCGAATTGAAATTATTCAAATATATTTAATATACATAGTAATTCTTAATAATTCTTTTTATAATTTATGAACTTGCTCAATATTAAAGGGTAAATACACTCATAACCGTCAAAAAATCACAAGTAACCTCCACTCTTTATTGAGCATATTTTAATTTATTATAAAACTAATTATTTCATTATTAACTATAACTATGGTGAATCTATCAACATTTTGCACCCTATATACGATTCATTAATCTGCTTCAATAGTATAAAAAGTCAGCAGATTGACTATAATTATACTGCTCAACGGCAGAAATTGCGCTTTTTATTGAATGGTATATTGTATGTTGCTTACGAACAAGAGATTTACTCTTTTGCTTACATTACGGTTTCATAAATTTGAAAAACGCAGTCTGTGAAGTTGTGAAGTATATATTTATAAATCAATTACAAAATTTAATTCAAAAGTATTCCCTCAAAATTTTAGGGTAAAATGTAAAAATTTAGTATTTTTCACCCGTAAAGTAGAGATATACAATTTAATTTACCCCGTTTTATTGATAGGATACATTAAATTTATAAATCAATTACAAAATTTAATTCAAAATTTAAAATGTTTCAGCCGGCAATGATGCATGAACTTGAAGTTGTAGTGCATAATAGATATAAAAATAAAGTAATAAAAGCACTTCATCAGAAAGGAATTACCCAGATTGAATTCCTAAGTGATAACGAAATTTCCGAAATTAATAAAAAATTTGAACTTGACTTAAAGAGAGGGGTTCCGTTTGAGTGTGAAGTTGATATGTCAAAAAATTTGCTGGAAATTTATAGAATTATCGGAATTTTAAGCAGATTTGAAACAAAAAAAGCAACATTTCTTGAGGAGATGCTAGGTGTTGAGAAGATTGAAAAGAAAAAAACAGAACGGCTAAATTTCAGAGAAGTCATAAAACGTGCCGAAGATGTATCAAAGATTAAAGACGGAGAAAACGGAGTAATTGCGCTCGCAAATAAGATTGAGAAAAAAAGTGCCGAATTATCCGAACTGAAAAAGGAGATTGAAGAAATTTCGGTCATTTCAAATGTGTTGGGAAATTTTGATTTAAGCACTCTCGGAAAGGGCTTATATTATACAATGCTTATTTCTGTTTTTGAAGGTGATGAAGTATTCAATAATCTTGAATCAATGTATGCAAACGGTGAAATTTCTTATGTCAGGCGATATGAAATAGAAAGAACCAAGAAAAAAGTAACTTATGCTGCAACGATTGTTATTCCGAATGAAAATGCAAACTCAGTTATACAAAAAATTTCTGGTAATGCCAGAATACTGAAAGAACCAAAAAAGTACACTGTTACGGAATATGTAAAAATATTGTCGGAAAAAACCGGCGCGATTGAAAAAGAAATAAATGATTTGAATGCCGCGATAAAGAAATTTTTTGATGAGAATTACGAAGAGTTATTAATATGCAGGGAACTTTTGGAAATTGAAAAAGAAAGATATGAAATATTTGTTAATGGCTGTTCAACGGAAAAAACAACTTATTTTAAAGCGTATGTTCCAGCACAATTATCGGGCAAAATAAAAGAGCTCATCGAAGAAAAATCAGAAGGAGCATGCATAGTAAAGATAAATGAGGATATAAAAAATGCTCCGACCATGATGCAAAATCCGGGAGTAATAAAGAAATTTGAATTCCTGACATCAATTTACGGGCTTCCGAAGTACAATCACATAGATCCGTCCATAGTTGTTGCTCCTGTAGCTGCCTTGCTTATCGGCTTAATGATAGCAGATGCATGTTACGGAGTAATATTATTTGGAATTGCCATGATGTTGCGCAAAAAATATGGTTTCTATTCGGAAGGATTAAAAAATTTTATGTCCTTTGTGGCTATATGTGCTGTTGTGGCAATCGGGGTAGGTATTATTAATGGCGAGTATTTTGGAAATTTAGGGCATATTCTTTGGGTGGCCTTTATAGATTCGCATGCGGAAAATCTTCCATTGCAATTCTTCCATCCTGCGGGACATGACTTGAAACTATATCTCCAAATTGCCATCGGGTTTGGTGTAATTCATATATGGTCCGGAACTGTGCTTGGACTTTATGACGCTATGAGAAGAAAGGAAAGAAAGGAAGCATTGTATAAATATGTAAGCTGGTGTTTATTCGGATTAGGGATGATCATAATATTTTACGGGGCTTTCGGAAAGGTTTTCGGATTTCCTTTTGTTCCTTTTACAGACACAATTTTTACTTATGCAGCACTTGTTTTAATGATTGTCGGATTAGTGATTGCCTTGAAACATGATCCAATATTATCTATAATAGAAGCAATTGATTATTTTGCTTTTATATTGTCTTACGCCAGAATTATGGCGCTGGTTGTTGCTGCAGGTGCAGTGGCAACGGCATTCAATCAGTTAGCCGGGATGGCGTGGGGTGTTGCTTTTGGAATATTCGCAATACTCATATTTATTATCGGACAAACATTGCATTTCCTTTTAGGGGTTTTAAGTGCATTTGTCCAGGCGCTGAGGTTGCTGTATGTTGAACACTTTTCAAGATATTATGACGGAGGAGGTTATGAATTTAAACCGTTTGAAGAAAAAAGAAAATACACTTATGTGGAAGAATAATTTAATTTATTAAAAAATTAATTATTAAAATATAAAGAAAATGGAAGGATTTATACTTGCGGCAATAGGTGCCGGATTGGCAGTGGGTTTGCCTGGATTGGGAAGTGCAATAGGAAGTGGTCTCGCCGGGGCAAGTGCGAGCGGAGTTATAGCAGAAAAGAAAGAGGAATTTGTGACCGGGCTGATATTTGAGGCATTGCCACAAACAGCCGTGATTTTTGGATTTGTGATAGCAATAATGATTGTTGGTGCGATTGAAGAAGGTATGTCAACTTTAGATGGTGCGAAGATGCTTGGTGCGGGAATTGCTATGGGAATTGCCGGACTAACGCCTATTGGACAAGGACCCGCAGCAGCAGCAGGTATTGGCTCAACTGCAAGATCACCTGCAACAAAAGTCAACAATATCGTATATACTGCAATTCCGGATCTGTCAGTTATTATGGGATTCGTTATAGCATTTATGTTAATAAGTGCTTAAGCGTATAAATATATGACTATTGATATATGAATGTTGTAAAATTTTGAATTTTTGGTTTTTTCTTTTTCTTTTGTAACTATTCAGAAGGTACAAAAATTTACATGTGAAAATTTCAAAAAATACAATTTTAAAATCTCAAAAATTTTAAAATACACGAACGAAGTGAGCGTAAAAAATCAAAAAATTTACTTATAATTTTTTGGTGTCTGAATAGTTACTTTCTTTTTTATATTTTTTATTTCGTATTCTTTACTTTTCATTCTAAATTTTTTCAGAAATCAAAAATCAAACGACTTATATTATGGAATTTACCTTGTTGATAGTTGGGTTTATATCTTTTGTAATTTCATTTTTAGTTCCATATCTTACCCTTCCGAGATTAATAAGAAAATTAAAGGCGATAGGAATGACGGGAAAAGATATAAACAAGCCGGATAAACAGGAGGTCGCCGAGATGGGAGGTCTGGCAGTTGTAATTGGCTTATGCGGAGGTATTTTGGTTTTTACCGGAATTATTACTTATGTTAATGAAATATTTGAAATATCTTTGATAGATATAACAGATGGAAAAAATTTAACCTTAATTTTTGCATCGCTATCCACAATTCTTGTAATTGCTATTATCGGAATACTTGATGACCTGTTTGATTTAAGACATTCTGTAAAAGCAGTAATTCCGGTTTTTGCATCTTTTCCATTGGTTGCGATAGTAAGTGTCGGCAGTCCGGCCATAAACATTCCTTTTATCGGCGAAATTAATTTCGGAGTTTTTTATGCTTTGGTTTTGATACCTATAGCAATCACAGGATGCTCAAACATAACGAACATGCTTGCAGGATTTAACGGTATGGAAGCAGGAATGGGAATAACTATGAGTTTATCTCTGGCAGTTATTGCATTATTTATAGGAACACCCGAAAGCTTTATTGCCTTTATTCTTTTAATTTCTCTTGCAGGTGCATTATTGGGATTTTTAAAATATAATTGGTTTCCTGCGAAGGTTTTTCCAGGAGATGTTGGAAATTTAACGATTGGAGCAGTAATTGCAACTGCTGTAATAATCGGAAATTTTGAGAGTTACGGAGTTATTGTTATGCTCCCTTTTATAATTGAATTTTTTGTAAAACTGATAAATAACTTGCCGACAAAAAACTGGCAGGGAAAATATATCTGTGGAAAATTATATCCTTTTAATGAAAAACCAATAAGTTTTGCACAATGGATTATGTACTTATCAAAAGGAATTTCCGAGAAAAATTTAACATTAACATTTATAGGAATTGAATTAATATTTTGTATAGTTGCTATTTTAATATTTTTCATTCCTAATTTACATAATTTATAATTAATTTGTAATTAATTTGTAATTCATAATCAATTTGTAATTCATAAAAATTTAAAATTTAAAATAAATTTAACAAAATCAAAATGATAGGGCTATTAGATGCGGCAACTTATGCATACTCTTACGGGATGGTATCTGCAATGCCGCAGCACATGGACAAAGAGACATATACGCGCATTCTTCAATCAGTAAGTGTTGAAATGGCAATTGCCGAACTTATAAAAACACAGTATGAAAAGCAAATAAAGGAGGCAATCGGTAGAGGAGGCAGTGAAAATTTAGAAGAAATAGAAAAGGCGGTTGTAAGCTATTACTTTGATGTCTGCAATGCAGTAATTAATACACTTCCGATGGATGTCCGGGATAGCAGTAAGACAATCCTGCTTGATGAATTTGATATCGGAAATTTAAAACGGATTTTAAGGGCATTAAAGGCCAAAAGTATCAGCGGAAACGAAGGAAAAAATACAGATGAAATACTTGCGGAATGCATAGAAGGAAATATAAAGGTTGAAATTTTAAAAGAAATAGCAAACACTGACTTTAAGGGTGCGGCAGGCAAGATAAAAACTTTGGGATTTGAAATAGACGGTGAAAATTTGTTTGACCTTGAAAATAGCCTGGATATAAATTTAATAAGAAAATGGGCAAGAGAGGCGGAAAAAGTAAAAGTAATTGAAAAATTTGTAAAGAAAAGGATTGATGCCTTAAATTTAAAGGCGATTATAAGAATGAAAATTTTGGGGGTTGATGCGAATAATTTTATAAAGAAAACTACTTCCGGAGCGTATTTAAATTTTGAAATTTTAAATGCAATAAATGCGGCTCAAATAAGTAGGGAAAATATAGATGCAATACCAGGAATTTTGGCAGGAACACCATATGAAAATTTATTTGCACAGGTCTTTGAAGAATTTAAAAAAACAAAAAGTATTGATATGCTTGAATTGGAGATAGAAAGTACCTCTGCTTCGGTGGCTGTTATCCCAAATCCGATATCATTGGAATATGTTCTTACTTATTTAAGAAAAATGTGGTTTGATGTCAGGAATATAAGGGTGTTGCTGGTTGGCAAAAAATACGGAGTTAATAATGAAGATATAAATAAAATGATGGTGCCTATGTAAAACTTCATATCATTTACGATAACTTTGTTAGTAAATTCCGGATTTCAGATTTTTGCGATTGCTCGGATATTTCAGGATAAATTTCGTAACAACGCATGGAGATGGGCTTTTATATTTAATATCGTGATGTTGCTATAAAATTTCAAAAAAATTTCGCTGTCATCACGATGTTGACAGGTTGTAAGAAAACTAAAATTTTTAGACCTCTNATATATTATAACAATATATACGCATAAATTCTAACTTTAAAAATTGTCCAAAGTTTGCCTTTTTATATATTGTCACAATAGCAGGGGTTCATTTTGGTAATTCTCTTACATCCTGTTGAAAATAAGAGCCAAAAATTTTGCAGGAAATTTCGGAAATTTTAAAAAATAGAAAAATAAAAAACAAATAGAAAATGCGGAAATATAAATAAATTTATCAGCATTCGTTTCTGCCTTTATTTGCCATCCTCTATTGCCATATTCAATGCTTCATCGGATAGTCCAATTCCTTCTTTTTCTTTTGGTTTCCACCTCTTATCTTCCGACGGATAATACTTTTGCAATGTCTTTTCCTTTATTCTTATGAGTTCGTTTTTCGGAAGTATTGAAAGCAAGTACCACAATTTATCTAGAGTTGTACTTGTATCTAATCCGTGACTCATATCACCTGCAATTTTCCTGTCATCATCGTATCCCTGGGCAACAAATTCGTTTTCAAATACATTTGCAAATGTCAGCACGAGTTTATCTCTCGGAGATAGCGCTTCTTCTCCGACAACAGCAACCAAATCCCTTAAATCTCTCCCCTCAGCGTATAAAGCATACGCCTGATCAGCAACCTCCTTGTGATCTTCTCTTGTCTTACCTTCACCTATTCCCTGGTTCATCAAACGACTTAAACACGGCAGAACATCTATCGGAGGGTATATCCCTTTCATATGCAGTCCTCTTCCCAGAACAATTTGTCCTTCCGTAATATAGCCTGTTAAGTCCGGAATCGGGTGGGTGATATCATCGTCAGGCATTGTCAGTATTGGAATCTGTGTAACCGTTCCTTTTTTTCCGATAATTCTTCCCGCTCTTTCATAAATTGTTGATAAATCAGTATACATGTATCCCGGATAACCCCTTCTTCCCGGCACTTCCTCTCTTGCAGCTGAAATTTCTCTTAATGCATTACAATAATTGGTCATATCTGTCAGAATTACTAATATATGCATATCCTTTTCAAATGCCAAATATTCAGCGGTTGTTAATGCTAATCTCGGCGTAATGATTCTTTCTATTGCCGGGTCATCTGCCAGATTTTGAAACAGCACTATTTTTTGCAATGCCCCGCTGCTTTCAAATTCACTTTTAAAAAAATGTGCTTCTTCGGCTGTAATTCCCATCGCCGCAAAAACAACTGCAAAACTCTCTCCTTCTCCTAGGACCTTTGCCTGTTTCGCTATTTGTGCCGCCAGACGATTATGAGTTAGTCCAGAACCGGAAAACATAGGTAATTTTTGTCCCCTGACCAATGTGTTCATCCCGTCTATCGTGGAAATCCCAGTCTGGACAAAGTCCCTTGGAAATTGTCTTGCGGAAGGATTCATCGGCAAACCATTAATATCTATTCTTTTTTCCGGAATTATAGGGCCTTTTCCGTCAATCGGTCTTCCCGCACCGTCAAATATTCTTCCGAGCATATCAAAATTAACATCCATTTTCATAGTCTCGCCTAAAAATTTTACGGATGTGTTTTTTGTGTCTAAACCAGATGTACCTTCAAAAACCTGTATGACTGCCAAATTTTCCATTGCATCAAGAACTTGTCCGTGTAAAATTTTCCCGTCTCCGCTTTTTATATCTGCAACCTCACCATACATCACACCTTTTACACCCTCTACAACTATTAATGGTCCCTTAACTTCAACTACCGAGTTGTATTCTTTTGGAATTTTAGGTATTTTATTTTCCATTTTATTTGATTGATTTTGTCATTAAATTTATTAAAATTTTATTCTGTTTATTTTATTTTTTCAACCACTGCAAAAATATCTTTATACGCATCATCAAAATATTTTAAAGAGCCGTCTTTTATTTGTCCTAAAATTTTATCCTTTGTTTTTCCTTTTAGCCGTCCTCCTTCGTCACATTCTTCTTTTAGCGGAGAATATTTTAGTCGTGCTATTCTGCTCGTCATAATATCCACTAATCCTTTTACCTCTTTGGAAATTTCCTCGATTGTCTTTCCATTAGCAATACATCCTTCTAATTTATCATGCAAGTGCAATATTATATAAAGCATGTCGTATTGTTTTTTTAACGGACAATAACTATCCACATCATCAAAAGCGTTCTGCTGTAAAACCGCCTCTCTTATCAGTCGTGTTATTTCAAGTACCATCTTTTCCTTTTCTGCTAATGCGTCCTTTCCAACTAACTGGACGATTTCCTGTAATTCCGCCTCCTTATGCATCAGTTCCATCGCCTTTTTTCTGTTTGCAACCCAGTTTTCATCAACATTCTTATTGAACCACTCGGGCAATTTTTCATAAAGCGAATAAGATGTCATCCAGTTAATACTCGGGAAGTGCCTTCTGTGTGCAAGTCGTGCATCCAATGCCCAGAATACCCTTGTTACTCTCAGTGTGTTCTGCGTAACTGGCTCTGAAAAGTCCCCTCCCGGCGGACTTACCGCACCTATTAAAGAAACTGATGATATCCTGTTTTTCTTTTTGCCGTCTTTTCCAAAAATTTCAACCATTCCCGCTCTTTCATAAAATGCAGCTACTTTTGAAGCAAGATATGCGGGATAACCTTCTTCACCTGGCATTTCTTCCAGCCGTCCCGAAATTTCCCTCATTGCCTCCGCCCATCTTGATGTTGAGTCGGCCATCATTGCAGTATTATATCCCATATCTCTGTAATATTCTGCAAGCGTTACACCCGTATAAACACTTGCTTCTCTTGCGGCAACAGGCATATTGGATGTATTTGCTATCATTGTTGTTCTTTCCATTAATGGTTTTCCGCTGTACGGATCAATCAAATGCGGAAATTCTTCAAGAACCTCGGTCATTTCATTGCCTCTTTCTCCGCACCCGACATAGACAATTACTTCTGCATCACACCACTTCGCCAATTGATGTTGACTTACTGTCTTTCCCGATCCAAAGGGTCCAGGAATTGCAGCAGTTCCTCCTTTTGCTATTGGAAAAGCCGTATCAAATATCCTTTGTCCTGTCTTTAAAGGAATTTCCGGAGGCAATTTCCTGACATAAGGTCTTGGTTCTCTGACAGGCCATATCTGCATCATCTTTACATCATGCAAACGATTGTGTTTGTCTTTTACAACACACACTATATCTTCAACTCTGTGCTTTCCACTATAAATATTTTCAATCTTCCCCTCAATTCCGAAAGGAATCATAATTTTGTTGACAATAAGATCTGTCTCCTGAACATCACCTATGATATCCCCTTGCTCAACATTATCGCCTTCTTTAACTTTTGTTATGAAATCCCAGACCTTTTGTTTGTCTATTGGCGGAACATTAATTCCCCTCGCAATGAAATCACCGCTTTTCTCCTTTATCAGTTCAAGAGGTCTCTGAATTCCGTCATATATTGATTTTAACACTCCCGGACCAAGTTCAACGGAAAGCGATTGTCCTGTTCCTTCAACCCGCTCACCAGGTGTTAATCCGCTGGTATCTTCATAAACCTGTATTGACGCCACATCCCTTATAATTTTTATTATTTCTCCTATAAGACCCAAATCACCTACTTTGACTACTTCATACATCTTATGACCTTTCATTCCATTTGCTTCAACTAATGGACCTGCTATTCTTGTTATTTTTCCGTAATTTTCTTCTTTTTCCATTTTGACTGAATTTTTAAATTTTATACAACTAAAATTTTATCATAATTTTATCATAATTTTATAATATTATAGAATTTACCTTTTTATTTTTTTAGAGTTATACTTCTTCCTATTGCTTCTTCAATCATTTTCATCGCCTTGTCCTCTCCGACTCCATTCTCATCGGGAAGTGCTACAACGATGGATGTCAGAGGCAACTTTTTCACCTTGTCTTTAACCAATTGGTATAATGTATTAGGAATAACAATAATTCCTTTATTTTTTTCTTTTTCAAAAATTTCGCCGATATTTTCTTTTGTTACAATGTGCGTATCCTTAATTCCAACCAAATTTAACCCCGAAGCAGTTAATACATCTCCTATAAAACAAATTTTTACCATTTTTAAATTTTGTCCTTTCTTAATTAAATTAAATTTTTAAATTTTACATAAAATTAAAAAAGAATTATTATAAATTATAATTGTAACTATTCAGAGAGTATTTTCAAAATGAAATTTTGAAAATCTCCGAACGATTTTCAAAATTACAAAAATTTTGTAAATACACGAACGAAGTGAGCGTAAGTGAGGTGACAAAATTCTACTGAAAATTTATAAATAATTTTTCAATCTTTAAAAATATTTCAAATATTTTTTAATACCTGTGAAATTTTCAAAAAATTACTGAAAATCCACAAGATTTTCAATCTTTAAAAATCTAAAAATTTTTAAATTACCTGTGATTTTTGGGGTGGCTGAATAGTTACTGAATTTTATTAATTTTCACATTTAAAATTTTTAATTTGCAACAACTCTAATAATTCGTTTTATATGTTATGTATTCTGCTGCTTTACAGTTGGATATGGTTGTGAGGTAAACAACGAAATAACAGTAAAAGATATTCTTTTAGTTTAAATTTTAGGTAGTGTCCTAATTTATAGTTGGTAAAATCTTAATGATTGTTTGCCATTCTTATCATGTCTGTATTTAGTTATGTTGCCTATACTCTTTTTGCTATTATGGCTTACGCATTTGCCTCGTAAAAAGGCTTCAGTAATTCAATGGTTTACTTTTGGTTTGCGTAAGTCCTGTAGGTAATAGATATAAATAAATATTTTATCAGAATAAGGGCTATAATACCCTAAATTTTGAAAAGATTAGGAATATTACCTAAAAAAAGGTGGAGTTAGAGTTTTATATATTGTCACAATAGCAGAGGTTCATTTTTGGTAATTCTCTTACAGCCTGTCAAGATGATAAAGTAATTGATAAAAGTAATTGATAAAATTGTTAAGAGTTCATAATTTTTGCCGACAAATTTTAATAAATTTTAATAAATTTTAATTCTAAATATCTTAATTCTAAATTTAATCCTGAAAAATTTTTACAATGAAAATAGGGGTATTTGCATTACAAGGGGATGTCAGTGAGCATGTCCGAATGCTTAATAACGCAGGGAAAGAACTTGGAAAGAATATTAATGTTGTTGAATTGCGGGGATTTGAAAATTTTAACTGCAATGCATTAATTATTCCCGGCGGAGAAAGCACCGCGATGAGAAAATTAATGCATGATGAAAATGGCAATGATGGCAATAAATTTTTAAATTTTCTTAGAAAAATAAGTGATGAAGGAATCCCCATACTTGGAACATGCGCGGGACTGATTTTGCTCGCAAAGAATGTTGACAATAAATTGTATGAAGGATTGCTCGACATTGAAGTAAAAAGAAACGGTTACGGAAGACAAAGAGAAAGTTTTGAGGTGGATGTATTTTTGAAATTTAATTTAAACAATTTAAACAAAACAGAAAAATTTCATGCTATATTTATAAGGGCACCGGTCATTGAAAAGGTGCATAAAGGAGAAATTTTGGCGGAATTTGAAGGAAAAGTAATAGTAGTTAAAGACAAAAATGTAATCGGACTGACATTTCATCCGGAATTAACAAATGATACAAAAATTTATAAATACTTTTTAAAGTTAATCTGATTTTTACATAATTATAGTTAATCTCCTGACTTTTTACACTCTTAAAGTAGATTAATGAATCGTATATTAGGTGCAAAATCTTGATAGATTCACTATAATACAAAAAACCTTGTAGAGTAAAGAAAGTATCCTCTCAAAATTTTATAGTATAATGTAAAAATTTAGTATTTTGCACCCGTAAAGTAGAGATATACAATTTAATTTACTCTGTTTTATTGAGAGGACACTAAAAAAATATTTTTGGATTCTAATTTAAAAGAAGAAGATATTATTAGCTTTAAATTAAAATAATAGAACTTGCTCAATATTAAGGGGTAAATCACTCATAACCGTCAAAAAATCACAAGTAACCTCCCTCTTTATTGAGCATATTCAAATAATAATCCAAACAAATTTAATGATATTGAAATTTAAATAAAATTAATAATAAATTTTATATTGAACAAAATGACGAACACAACAGATACGGAAGGAAAAATTTATGGCAGCGAGACCTTAAAGAAGGGATTCGCAAGTATGGTAAAAGGAGGAGTAATTATGGATGTAACAAATGCCGAACAGGCGAAAATTGCCGAGGATGCTGGAGCGGTTGCTGTCATGGCTCTTGAAAGAGTTCCTGCTGACATCAGAGCGGAAGGGGGAGTCGCGAGAATGGCCAGTATTGAAAAAATAGCTGAAATTTTAAAGACAGTTACAATTCCCGTAATGGCAAAGTGCAGAATAGGTCATTACAGCGAAGCAAGAATACTTGAAACATTAGGTGTTGATATGGTTGATGAAAGTGAAGTTCTGACTATGGCTGATCCGTTCTTTCACCTAAATAAGAAAAAATTTAAAATTCCTTTTGTCTGCGGTGCCCGTGAACTCGGGGAGGCAGTCCGAAGGATTTTTGAAGGTGCTGCAATGATAAGAACAAAAGGTGAGGCGGGAACAGGAGATGTCATAGAAGCGGTAAGACATATGCACATGATGAATGAAGGTATTGCACAGTTAAAAAATTTAAGTGACGAAGAAATGCAAAAAGTTGCGGCAAATTATGCAAACAAATACTGCAAATTAACGCAGGAGGCATATGAAAAATTTGAAATATCAAAAGAGATAAAAGAGGATGATGTTGTATTTGAGGAATATAGTTATAAATACATAAAAGATGAAATTTTTAAAATTTTGAAGGAAACAAAAAAATTGCAGCGATTACCCCGTGTAAATTTTGCAGCAGGTGGTATTGCTACTCCTGCTGATGCGGCATTAATGATGAATATGGGATGCGATGGTGTTTTTGTCGGTTCTGGAATTTTTAAATCATCCGACCCTAAAAACAGGGCAAAGGCAATCGTTGAAGCGACATCACATTACAATGAACCGGAAATTTTAAAGGAAGTTGAGAAAAATTTAGGGGAAGGGATGAAAGGAACCGAGGCATCAAAGGTTATAGAGGTCTTACAAAACAGGGGGATTTAAATTTTTAAATTTATAATTTTCGGAGAAAATTTAATATGTAAAATTAAATTTAATATACAAAATTTAAGTATCTTCTCAAAATTTTAGGGTAAAATGTAAAAATTTAGTATTTTGCACCCGTAAAGTAGAGATGTACAATTTAATTTACCCTGTTTTATTGAGAGGATACAAATTTAATTATTCCTTATTTATTATTTAATTATTTAACTATTTAAAATGGAACAAGCAACTACTGATAAAATTGAGGCATTGCTAAAGGAAAAAAATTTTTTTGAAGCGTTTGAAATGATTGACGAAATACTTAAAAAAAATGAAGATGAGAAGGATGACATCGTTGAAATTTTAGAAGAAAGCGGAGAAAATTTTATTGACGAAGAAGACAACGAATCATCGGAAAAGATATTTAAAAAAGAAATTTTGATAGAACCTGTGAATGGCTATTATAACATAGGTTTGGTTTATTTAAACATAAATAGAAATGACGATGCAATATCAAATCTCAAAAAGTCAATTGATTACGGAAATAATAGTGCCGATGTGTCAAAATTTATGGGAATGGCTTATCTGAATGACGAGGATTATGACCATGCAATAATACATTTAAATAAATCCGTTTCAATTGAGGAAAATTTTGACAATAATCATTATTTGGGATTGGCATATATGGGAAAAGAGGATTACGACAATACAATAAAATTTTTAAATAGAGCATGCGACATAAAGGAAAATTATGAAACATTACATTATTTAGGGTTGGCATATTTGGGAAAAGAAGATTATAATAATGCAATAAATTTCTTCACAAAGTCCGTAGAAAGGAATAAGGATTTTTCCGATGCATATTATTACAGAGGACTAGCATATTATGCAACCGAAAAAGAAAAAGAGGCAACGAATGATTACAAAAAAGCATGTGAGATAAATGAAGAATATCTGGATATGCCTTATGGAGGTTAGTGATTTGACCTGGCTTTTTGGAAAAATTAAGTAAAATTTTATTTAATATTTCTGAAGTTTTGCGTTTTAATGTTTTAGTTATCAAATTACCTATAAATGGACAATCAATAAAACAGAAAAAATTAAAATTTATAAGTGTAAATTTTTCAAAACGCAAAACTTGAGTAATATTTATTTAAATGAATATGCTCAATAAAGAGTGGATGTTACTTGTGATTTTTTGACTGTTATAAGTGATTTACCCTTTAATATTGAGCAAGTTCATTTAAATTAACAAATAAATTTGTAACTATTCAGAGGGTACAAAAATTTACCTGTGAAAATTTCAAAAAATTTAAAAAAGTCAAAAAATTTACCTTTAATTTTTTGGGTGGCTGAATAGTTACAAATATAANNTTTATTATCAGACAGGGAAGCCCTTTGACCTCCAGGAATTTATACCCTAAGCATGTTATAAACCAATCCGAATTTAAGTTGTTGAAAATTTTCCATTGCTGATCCGCTTCTATGTCCGCTTTGGC
>CCXY01000100.1_pt1 | contig 14847 bp, 15 predicted proteins | sample 244351 | NCBI WGS metagenome assembly CCXY01 (sample SAMEA2779768, study PRJEB6121) | groundwater metagenome | isolation source: sulfidic groundwater | reverse complement strand
GAATATATACACGAAAAAAATAAAAAATTTTTACAACATGAAAAATCAGCCTGTAATATCAGTAGATGCAAAAGAAAAAAGAAATAGTAGGTAATTTTAAAAATAATGGAAAAGAGTGGCATAAATCAAAAGAACCAACAAAAGTAAAAGTATATGATTTTTTAAGTGACGCAAAAGGGGAAGCAAGACTGTATGGAGTATATGATTTATTACAAAATAAAGGGTGGATTAGTGTAGGAATAGACCATGATACGGCGGAATTTGCTGCAGAAACAATAAAAAGATGGTGGAATAAAATGGGTAAACTTTGCTATCCCGATGCTAAAAAATTATTAATAACAGCGGATGGCGGAGGAAGTAATAGTTCAAGAAGTAGATTGTGGAAAAGCGAATTACAAAAATTATCTGATGAAATAGGTTTAGAAATATATATATGTCATTTTCCACCGGCTACAAGTAAATGGAATAAAATTGAACATCGTTTATTTTCATATATTTCAAAAAATTGGCGAGGTAAACCTTTAATAAGTTATGAAGTAGTAGTTAATCTGATTGCTTCCACCAATACGGAAAAAGGGTTGCAAGTGAAATGTGAATTAGACACAAATAAATATCAAATAGGAATAAGAGTAACAGATAATGAATTTAAAAAAATTAATTTTGTAAAAGACGAGTTTCATGGAGAATGGAACTATAAAATTATTCCAAATTGATTAAGTTATTTCGTTACAATTCCTTAGGGTTTAAAAGATAAAAGTTACATGCTTGAGAATTTTATCGGTACAACGTATATAGTTATGCCAGCATAACTAAAAAGTTACATGCGTGAGAAAAATATATGTCCAACCTGTTTTGGGTGACAAGGGGAAGGCATCAAAAAATACGCCCGCCGAAATACAAAATTTTTCCGAAAAATTTAATCTGTCGCAGCAAAAAACCAATGAAGATATTAAAGCAAGCCGTCTTTCCGCAAAGGTTGATAATAATTGTTTGCAGGATAATTTTGAAATTTATCATCATTCTTTTGTTTTGAGCGAGGATGGGAAATGGGTGGTTATTCAGCAGGGGATGAATCAGGAAACATCGTATGCAAGAAGGTATCACTGGCTTTCTGAAAATTTAAGAGAATATGAAAGTTTTGTTAATGAACCGCATACTGGCATAAGCTGTGATGTTAAGGTTAATCAGTTAAATATGGTTGCCGAAGAAAGCAAAAATGCGAGAAAATGCAGCGTTGATTTAGCAAAAGAAAAAGGCACGAAATTTTATTTCGGCAAACAAACCACATTGTTTGAACTTGAAAATTTTAAAATGCCAAGGCATCACGAAATTTATCTGAATGGATATGAAAATCTGATGAATTCGGAAAGAATTGCAAAAGCACTGAATTTGGCTTATGAATCCCAGCCGAAAAACTATGAGGACTTAATTTCAATTAAGGGTATTGGAGCGGGAACAATAAGAGCGCTGGCCTTGCTGAGTGATTTGGTTTATGGTGAAAAGCCATCGTGGAAAGATCCCGTTAAATATAGTTTTGCTCATGGCGGGAAGGACGGTTATCCCTACAAGGTGAGTAGGAAATTATTAGACAAGTCAATAGAAACATTAAAGACAGGACTTGAAAATGCAAAAATAGGCACTCATGAAAAAATCAGGGCATTGAGGCGACTAAAGGAATTTTTACCTGAAGAAATTTAAGAAATTTAAGAAATTTAAATAAGATTAAATAAGATGAATAAGATGAATAAGATGAAAAATTTAACCACTGTGGAATTAATTACTCATCCTGATGTTTATGGACCAAGCGATGATTCATACTTGCTTGCAGATATTTTGAAAAATTATGATTTAGAAGGTAAAGATGTGCTTGACATCGGAACAGGAACAGGAATTTTGGCAATTATTGCCGCACAGAAATGTGCATCTGTGAGCGGATCGGATATTAATGACAAAGCACTTGAAATTGCAAAAAAGAATGCTGCGTTGAATGATGCCAAAATTGAATTTATGAAAAGTGATTTATTTGAAGGCATTAATGAAAAATTTGATTTAATCGTCTTTAATTCTCCTTACCTTCCTCCCGAGACACAAGGATTTTCAAACAAAATTTTAGAGAAGTCGTGGAATGATGACGGAACGATAGAAAAATTTTTTGAAGAAGTTGATGCACACCTGAAAGACGATGGAAAATTTCTCATCCTGCTTTCATCCCTGACAAAAATTTCATTGGAAAGATATACCGAAAAATTTGTGATGGAAAAGGTCACTTCAAAGAAATTGTTTTTTGAGGAAATTTTTGTTATAAAAGGAAAAATGAAAAAGAAAAATGAAAAAACACGAAAAAACTAAAAAATAAAAATACAGAAGGAACTATGAAAAATGAATAATGAAAATCAAATAATGAAAATCTAATTTATTTTTTTATCAAATTTTCCATCGCTAACCGCTTTTATAAAGTCCTTCGGAGGCATACTCTCAATAGTTAATCCCATAGAAACGCATGTTCCTGCCGCCTCTTTGAGTGCCGCCTTCAAATTTGCCGCAAGCATTATGTCTTTCTTCATTTTTACAACCTTCAAAATTTGCTCCATAGATATATCTCCGACAAAATTTTTATCTTTTCCTCCTTTTGCCAAACCGATTTCTTTCTTTAATAATGCAGATGTCGGCGGCGTTCCGACTTCAATCTCAAATTTTTTTGTAGTTGTGTCAATTGTGATTTTTACCGGAACTTTCATTCCTTCAAAATCCTTTGTCTTTTTATTTACCTCGTCTATAACTTGCTTTATATTCACTCCTGTTGGTCCGAGCATTGGACCTAACGGAGGTCCTGGTTTTGCGTTTCCCCCGTCAACAAGCGATTCAATTATTTCCGGCATTTTAAATTTTTATTTTAAATTTTTATTTCGGTGTTTTTTAATTTTTATAAATCTTTATAAATTTAAATCTTTATAAATTTTTATTTGGTTTATAAATTTTTACTTAAATTTTAGCCACTGTTGTCTTTATTCGTCTTTATTTAAAACCCGTAAATCCGAGCCCTTTAATGTTATCGGAATCGGAACCGCTGATTCTGTTAATTCAATTGTTACATCGTTTTTCTCTTTATTAACCTTTATAACCTTTGCTTTCTCACCTTTGAAAGGTCCGTTAATAACTTCAACAAAATCACCCGTATTTAAAAATGCAACTATCTTCTTCGGGAACATAATGTTTTCCAACTCCTCAATTAGCACTGGCTTTGGCGGTGTTTTATCTGCTTTTTTTGTTTTTACTACTTTTAATGTTGTATTTCTTCTTCCGACTAATTGTCCCGTTTTCGGAATAGTCTTTGCCATTTCTTCTATTGCTCTGTAATTATCTTTCTCCGTCTCAATAAAAATATATCCCCTTTGTGTAGTAACATAAACAACACTATGAATTCCTTTTATAGTCCCTGTTGCAGATGGCTTTTTTGCTTCATTGTAAAACATTTCCGCAACTATTCTTTCCTGTCCTTGTGTAACTTTCAACGCAAATATCATTTTATAATTTTAAATTTATGACATTCTTATTAACTGGCTTATGAAAAATATGATAAAGCCAACAAGCCCGAATAAAATTGTTCCCAATCCGGTAATCCTTGCAACTTCATCAAATTCAGAGCGTTTTGGTTTTCTTGTATGCAGCAAAATCCTCAATGTTTCCTTACTCCAAAATTTTAGTGTTTCCGTAAATTTTGCGAGCTTTTCTTTTACATCCATCCTTTATTTTTAATTATTTAATAAATTTTTTATTTAATAAATTTTATGTTGACAGGTTGTAAGGAAACTAAAAAATTCACCTTCAATTTTTGAAAAATTTGTGTTTTTTCACATTCAACTTTCACATTCATTTACAGCCCGTTGAATTATTTTTATGTTGACAGGTTGTAATGAAACTAAAATTTTTAACCTCTTATATATTATAACCATATATACACATAAATTCAACCTTTAAAAATTGTCCAAATTTTGCCATTTTATATATTGTCACAATAGCAGAGGTTCATTTTTGGTAATTCCCTTACAGCTTGTTGAATTGTTTAAATTTATATGTTTTAAATTTACAAATTAGAATTATAAATTGGAATTGCAGATTAAAATTATAAATTAAAATAAAATACAGATTAAATTGCGAATTGGACTTACAGATTAAACTTTAGAAAAATTTGGAATAATTCAAGATATAATCAAAAGATATAATTAAATTATGAATCAGAATTTAAATTATAAATTAGAATTGCTAATTAAATTTTACATTAAATTATATTAAATTTTGCCGAATAAAAATTAAACTAATTACAATATAAACTAATTACAATATGCTTATAATAGACGGTCTTTACGGTGAAGGCGGCGGACAAATTTTAAGAACGAGCGTTGCTTTGAGTGCATTAACAAAAATACCTATAAGAATTATAAATATAAGAAAAAAAAGAGAAAATCCCGGATTGAGGGCACAGCACATAAGTGCAATAAAAGCAGTCGGAAAATTATGCGATGCTGATATTAGGGGCTTAAATATTGGTTCGGGCAAAATTGAATTTGAGCCGAAAGAAATTTCAGACAAAAAATTTACTATGGATATAGGAACAGCCGGATCAATTCCTCTGGTTTTGCAGGCATTATTGATTACCGCTATTCACAATAATGTTGAAGTGGAAATTATAGGTGGGACTGATGTCAGATTTGCACCGTCTATTGATTATGTTAAATTTGTAACGCTCCCTATTTTAAAGATAATCGGATTAAACGCAGAAATTGAAATTTTAAAAAGGAGCTATTATCCAAAGGGTGGAGGGAAAGTAAGAATTGTGATTAAAAAGGCAGATAAATTTGAGCGTATAAATTTCACTGAAAAGGGAAAAATTTCCGAAATTTACGGGATTTCTCATGCGAGTACCGATTTAAAATGCAGAAATGTTGCCGAAAGGCAGAAGGTTGCAGCCGAAAAATTTTTGAGATGTGAAAATTTATGTACTCAAATTGAAATAAAAGAGGAATATGCGAATACCTTTTCAACAGGCAGTGGAATTACATTAGTTGCGAGAACAGAAAAAACAATGAACGGTGCATGCTCGCTTGGAGAGATAAATAAAAAGGCGGAAGATGTGGGAACCGAATGTGCAAAAAATTTAATAAATGAAATTAAAAATGATGTGGGAGTTGATTCCCATACGAGCGACCAAATTATTCCCTACCTCGCACTGGCAAAAGGAAAGGCAAAAATAAGCACAACGATGCATGCAATGACAAACATTCATGTGGTCAATTTATTCGGGTTTAATGTCAGGGAAAAAGATGGGGTTATTGAATGCGAATAAATTTTTGGAATGAAAAACAAATTTAAATTTTAATTTGTTAGTTTGTTAAATTTTGTTAATTGTTAATTTTTATAACATTATAATATTTATTTTTAATAAAATGGTAGGAAAACTATTCGGAACAACGGGAATACGAGGAACTGCAAATGACTTTTTAACGCCGGAATTTTGCTCAAAAATTGCATCTGTATTTGGAAATTATCTGAATGAAAAATTTAATGCAAAAAATGTTATTGTTGGAATGGATCCGAGAACTTCATCGGATATGATAAGGACCGCTGTAATCAGCGGATTACTTTCTGCGGGATGTGATGTTTATGATTCTGGAATTACCTCAACACCGTCAATACAATACGCGGTTAAGGAAAAAATTTATAAATTTGATGCGGGTATTATGATTACCGGCTCACATATTCCGATAGACAGAAACGGACTAAAATTTTTTATGCCTGATGGAAATGAGGTTTATGGGAAAATAGAGGAAGAGATTGAAGAACTGTATTTTAGCGGGAAATTCAAAAGGGTTTTGTGGAATGAAATCGGAAAAATTTATAATGCGGATGCGGGAAAAATTTATAAAGAAATGCTTTTAAAAGAAGGAGTAAAAGTTGGCAAAGAGAACTGTTTAAAGATAGTTGTTGATACGGGACACGGGGCACAATCAAACATCATACCTTTTGTTTTAAGGGAGTTGGGACATAAGGTTATAACACTCAATGCCCAGATGGACGGATTCTTTCCTGGCAGACCTTCCGAGCCGGACAAAAAAAATCTGGAAAATTTAATGAACGTGGTTAAGGTGTTGAATGCTGATTTAGGTATGGCATTTGACGGAGACGGAGACAGAAGTATTTTTGTTGATGATAAAGGAGAATATGTTATGGGTGATATAATAGGGGCAATTATCGCAGATTATTTGATGAAAGAAAAAGATGTTGTTGTTACGGGAATAAGCACATCGGCAATAATTGATTATGTTGCCGAGAAGAAGAAAGGAAAGGTTATAAGAACAAAGGTTGGGGCAGCCGATGTTGTAGGAGCAATAATGAAAAATAATGCAATTTTCGGATTTGAGGAAAACGGGGGAAGTATCTTTCCGACGATAAATTTAGGAAGAGAAGGCGGATTAACAGCAGTAAAAATTTTAAAAATTTTGCACGACAAAAACAAGAAACTTTCGGAAATTATTGCCGAATATCCGAAATTTTATCAGATTAAAGAAAAAATTCAGTGCAGGGATGAATTAAAGAATAAATTAACATTGGCAATCAAGGAAAAAATTAAAGAGAGTAAAGATAGCAAATACAAAAACGGAAAAATTGACGAAACGGACGGAATTAAAATTTTATTCGGCGACGGATGGATTTTATTCAGGCCTTCATGGACAGAGCCGATTTATAGAATATTTGCAGAAGGAAAAAGTGAAAGGATAGCAGCAGAGTTAATTGAATTCGGGAGAAAAATATCAAACGAAGCATTAAAAGGACTTATCTGTTAGTTGCCTTCCTCAATTCTTTAACAAAATTTTCCAACTTTTCCAAATCGTCATTCCTGTTTATTATTGCACTTCCGACAATTGCACCGTCAACCTTGTCTTTTATCTCATTTATATGATTTGGATTTGATATTCCGAATCCGATTGCTATCGGAATTTCCTTTCCCGCACTTTTTAAAACATCTTTCGCATTCTCAATAAATTTCGGCTCAATATTTAAATTTTTTCTTGCTCCCGTAACCCCCAACACAGAAATCAGATATAAAAATCCGCTTGCTTTTTCGGATATTTTTTTAATCCTCTCATTTGTTGATGTCTGTGCAATCAGAAATATTAAGTCAATGTTATACTTATTACATAAATTTAACAATTCATCGCTTTCTTCAACAGGCAAATCAGGGATGATAATTCCTTTAATTCCATTAGCGATGCATTGCTCAACAAATTTTTCAAGTCCGTAATGATAAAGCAAGTTATAGTAAGTCATACAAACCAGCGGAATATTTTCATCTTTAACTTCGCCGCAAAATTTAAAATAAACATCTGTGTTCATTCCGCTCTTTAATGCCCTTTCGCTTGCCTGTTGTATAGTCGAACCATCGGCAATAGGGTCGGAAAAAGGCAGTCCAAGTTCAATAATATCTGTATTTTTCTTTAAAATTCGGACAATTTCTTTGCTCTTTTCAAAGTTCGGGTCGCCTGCACACACATAAGCAATTAATGCGCACCTTCCTTCTTTCTCTGCTTCTTTAAATTTTTCCGAAATTTTCATTGTAATATTTTAAAATTTAATTTAACTTTGACATTAATAAATTTGACATTAATAATTTAGTTAAAAATTTAGAATTTCAGATTATTTATTTTAGAATTTTAAATTATTTATTTATCAAATCTTATTTATAATAATAAATTTTAAATAGATAAATTTTAAACAGACAAAAACAAATAATAAAAATAAACAAAGTGGAAGTTAGTGCGTTAAAGTTATTCGGAAGGTGGGATTATGCTGTTGAAGTAAAAGATATGGGGTTAAAGAGATATATAAATTTAAATCAGCGGGATATTCCGATTACACACGGAAAATTTGCAAATAAACAGTTTGGAAAAGCAAATGTAAATGTAGTTGAGCGATTAGCAAACAAGTTAATGCGTTCGGGACAGGGTGCAAAAAAAATGGCCGGAAAATATTTAAGAGGTAGGGGAAACACGGGAAACAAATTAAATGCATTAAAAATCGTTGAAAACGCATTTGAGCTTATAGAAAAAAAAACAAAGAAAAATCCGGTACAGGTATTAGTAGATGCATTACAAAATACAGGTCCGTCAGAAGAGACAACATCAATAATTTACGGTGGAATAAGATATCATCAGGCAATTGATGCATCTGCGTTAAGACGTTTGGATTTTGCATTAAAAAATTTGGCCTTGGGTGCCTTTGCAAGATCGTTCAATGTAAAGACATCGGTTGAAGAAGCACTTGCCGATGAGATTGTCTTGGCAGCGAATAATGATACAAAGAGTTTTGCTGTTTCAAGGAAAGAAGAAACAGAAAGAATTGCAGCATCGTCAAGATAATCCTGAAATTTTAAAATTTAAAATTTATCCGAAATAAAAATTTAAAACAAAAATGGGTCGTGCCGAACAACTTGCTGAAAAAGCGGTTTCAATGATGCAAAATAGAGAGAATATACGAAATATGGCAATAGTTGCTCATATTGATCATGGAAAAACAACATTAACGACAAATTTACTTGCGGGAGCAGGACTTATTTCTGCAAGTGCTCTTGATAAAGACAAGATTACAGAGTTTGCCCCTGATTCCGAGGAAGCGGAACAAAGGGGAATTACAATTGATTCTGCTAATGTTTCAATAACCCACAATTATGATGGAAAAGAGTATCTTGTAAATTTAATAGATACCCCAGGTCATGTTGATTTCGGAGGCAATGTAACAAGAGCGATGAGGGCAGTTGATTGTTGTATAGTTGTTTGTTGTGCTGTTGAAGGAATAATGCCCCAGACAAAAACCGTATTAAATCAGGCATTGAATGAAAGAGTAAAACCGGTTTTGTTTATAAATAAAACAGATCGCCTTATTACGGAATTAAAACTTACCCCGGAAGAACTTCAAAACAGATTTATAAAAATAATTACAAATGTAAATAATATAATAAAATTGCGACAGCCAAAAGGTGTGGACTGGACGGTAGATGTTAAAAAAGGTACTGTTGCATTTGGTTCTGCAAAGAAAAAATGGGCGATAAATGTCCCGTATATGAAAAAGACAGGGATAAGTTTTAAAGATATTATTGATGCGTGCAATAATGAAAATCAGGATGAACTTGCAAAAAAATCGCCTCTTAGTAAAATTGTTCTTGATATGGTGATTGCTGCTTTGCCTGCACCGACAGATGCACAAAAAGTCAGGATTGAGAAAATATGGCATGGTGATGAAGAAAAGGAAACAGTAGCAAAAGATATGCAGACATGTAATCCCAATGGAAAATTAGCAATAATGATCTTTGATATATATCATGACAAACATGCCGGAGAAATCGCAATCGGAAGAATATATTCTGGCACTGTGCATCAGGGTGACGAAGTTTATTCCGTCGGAAATAAAACAAAGATGAGGGTACAGCAGCTTGGATTATATATGGGTCCGCAAAGAGTAAATGTTGCAGCGGTTCCATCCGGAAATATAGTTGCATTAAGCGGCGTTTCAAATACTTTTGTCGGAGATACCCTCGCAAGCGAACCGATGACTTCGTTTGAAGAAATAAAACATTATTCTGATCCCGTAGTTACAAAGGCATTTGAACCTAAAAATGTAAAAGATATCGGAAAATTAGTTGAGGTCTTAAAAGAAATGGAAAAAGAAGATCCCACACTAAAAGTCAAAATAGATGAGCAAACAGGTGAAAACTTAGTTGCGGGAATGGGAGAATTACACCTGGAAATCGTAGAACACCGACTAAAAGAAAGAGGTGTTGAGGTAATAACATCTCCCCCGATTGTTGTATATAGAGAGGCAATTAAAGGCAATCATGGAGATATAGAAGGAAAATCACCGAACAAACACAATAAATTTTATCTTGCAGTTGAACCCTTGCCAGAAGAGGTTTATAACTTAGTTATAAGCGGAGAAATAAAAGAGGGCAGAAGAAAAAACAGGAGTAAGGACTTAAGACAGTTATTGGTCTCAAAAGGAATGATAAGTGAAGATGCAGCAGGGATTATAGATATATTCAAAGGAAATGTGCTTTTTGACAGAACAAAAGGTCTGCAGCATTTAGATGAAACAATGGAATTGATTTTTGATGCTTTTGAACAGGTTATAGAAGGGGGTCCGTTATCAAAAGAACCTATGATAAGAATGAGAGTAACTTTACATGATGCAGTCCTTCACGAAGACGCTATTCATAGAGGTCCTGCACAGATATATTCTGCTGTCAGGAATCCCATATATGCAGGAGTTTTACTTTCAAAACCAACAATTTATGAGCCAATGCAGGACATAAGCATACAAATTCCGCATGAATATATAGGTTCAATAACAAGTGTGCTGCAATCAAGAAGGGGACAAATAATGAATATTTTACAGGAAGAGGAATTAACCACTATTGAAGGAAGAATTCCGATTTCGGAAACATTTGGAATTACAGGAGATATCAGAGGTGCAAGCGAAGGACATGCTTTGTGGGGTTCCCAGAACGCCGGATACGATGAAGTTCCGAGGGAATTACAGGAAAAAATAATCATGTCAATAAGAAAAAGAAAAGGTCTTCCCGAGCCGGTTCCGAAACCTGATGATTATATGGAGAGACAATAAATAAACAACTGAAGTTTTGCGTTTTAATGTTTCAGTTATCAAATTACTTATAAATGGATATCAATAAAGCAGAAAAAATTAAAATTTATAAGTGTAAATTTTTCAAAACGCAAAACTTCAGTAAACAATTAAAATAAACTCAACAGGCAAGTTAATATTTAAAAGTTAATTTATAAAAAGTTAATTTATAATCTTATTAAAATTTAAAACAGCAATTAAAACAATATTTATAAATTTTTTTAAAATGACAGAAAAACCACACATAAATATGGTATTTGTAGGACATGTAGATAATGGAAAATCAACATTAGTCGGAAGATTGATGTACGAACTCGGAGAGGTTTCCGAGCAGGCAATGAAAAAACTCAGAGACGAAGCAGCTAAAATAGGAAAGGCCACATTTGAATATGCTTGGGTAATGGATACATTAAAAGAAGAAAGAACAAGAGGGGTTACGATAGATATTGCACACAAAAAATTTCAGACAGATGTAAATTATTTTACAATCATAGATGCTCCTGGACACAGGGACTTTATAAAAAATATGATAACTGGAGCAAGCCAGGCAGATGCAGCAGTACTTGTCGTTTCCGTTTATGATACGGTAAATAACAAAGACGAGAAAGGTGTTGTGCAATTGCTTCCGCAAACAAAAGAACATGCATTCTTATGTAAGACATTAGGTATCAACCAGTTCATAATTGCGATGAATAAGATGGATGCAGTAAAGTATGATCAAGAAGCATATAATGCAGTAAAAGACGCTTTGGTTAAATTTTTAAAACCAATTGGCTATAAAGTTGATATAGTTCCATTTGTTCCTATTTCAGCATTTATGGGTGATAATTTAAAAACAAAAAGCACAAATACTCCGTGGTACACAGGCCCTACTTTTTTAGAATCTATAAATAAGCTTGTTGCTCCGCCAAAACCAACGGACAAACCATTACGGGTGCCTATCCAGGATGCTTATTCAATTACAGGTGTCGGAACTGTTCCGGTAGGTAGAGTAGAAAGCGGAATATTAAAACCTGGAATAAAGGTTGTTTTTATGCCTTCTGCAATTGTTGATGAAGTTAAAACAATTGAAATGCATCATGAGCAAATTCCGGAAGGGCTGCCTGGAGACAATATTGGCTTTAATATCAGATCAAGTAAGAAAGACGATATAAAAAGAGGAGATGTCATGGGAACAATTGACAATCCGCCGAAGGTTGCAGAGAGTTTTACCGCACAAATTGTTGTTTTATATCATCCGTCGGCAATAGCAGCGGGCTATACTCCTGTTATGCACATACACACGGATGAAGTAGCATGTCAGTTTGAAGAATTAATAAGAACAGTTGATCCTAGAACCGGACAAACAAAGGAAGATCATCCGAAAACAATAAAGGCAGGAGATGTTGCTGTTGTCAAATTTAAACCTATGAGAAGCACTGTTGTTGAAACAGTCAAGGACTTTCCGCCTTTGGGAAGATTTGCGATTAGGGATATGGGACAGACAATTGCAGCGGGAATGGTTTTGGAAGTAAAGGCAAAAGAAGTTAAGATAAAGGCATAAAAATAAGGTACAAATATATGATGGAAAGAGCAAGAATAATAATAAGCGGAAGTGAGAAGCAAAATATTGAAAATATAACAAATCAGATTGTAGATATTGGAAAAAAAGATAAGGCAGTTGTGAGAGGTCCGATACCTCTTCCGACAAAAAAGATAAGGGTTGTTGTCAGGAAGAATGTAAGCGGTGAAGGAAATACTGCCTGGGACAGATATGAAATGAGGGTCTTAAAAAGAATTGTAGATATTTACAGAAGTGATAAGGCAATGAGGGATGTGATGAAGATACAAGTGCCTGATGATGTGCATATAGAAATAGATGTAACGAGATAAAGCAACACGAATAAATCATAAACAAGATAAAATACGGCAAAATTTTTGACTTTTACTTTTTTCTTGATTTTTCTTTTTTATTTTTCTTTTGTTTTTGTTTCACACTTTTTTAAGCCGTTTTTTAATATTTTTATTTTATTTTTTATTAATTTCATATTTCTTGTTAATTTCATATTTCTTAAATTTTAAATTTTTTATCCTTTTATTATCTCAAAGGTGTCCGAAGTAAGAGAAATATTCTCAAGCATTCAAGGAGAAGGAATATATGTCGGAAGAAGGCAGATTTTCGTGCGATTTTCCGAATGTAACTTGGACTGTGATTATTGCGATACTCCTATCAAAAAAGCAAAATTTTACACTATTGCAGGAAAGAAAAAAATTTTGAAAAACGCCGATGATGTTGCAAATGAAATTAAAAATTTATATACAAAAGATGTTTTCAGCATTTCATTAACCGGCGGAGAACCATTAATTTATACCTCTTTAATCAGGCAAATCGGTAATAAAACAGGCATTCCTCTTTATCTTGAAACAAACTCAACACTTCCGGAAAAAGCAGAAGAAATTAAAGATATTATCACTTATGCGGCATGCGGAATAAAACTAAATTATCCGAAATTTTATAATGACTCTTTAAAGACGATAGAAATTTTAAATCATTGCTTAAAATCAGGAAATTTATTTGTTAAGGTTGTTATAACAAAAGATGTTGATGTTGCCGACATTGAAATATCGGCCGAGAACTTAAAAAATATTGACGATAATATTCCTTTGGTTTTACAGCCGCAAACAGGAATAAAATGGGACAATAGTTACAAAAACACATTATTAACAATGAGCGAGACAGCATGTAATTTTTTAAAAGATGTCAGAATAATTCCGCAATTGCACAAATTTTTGGGCTTTGAATGAAATAAATTTATGAATTATAAATTAATCTTATTCAATTACTTTACATTCTTTTAAAATTTTTTCCACATCTCTTTCCAAATTAAATTTATTAAATATAGTATATCTGTTTCTGACTTTCGGTGCAAATTTTAATGCCTCAATTATATATTTTTCATCTATTCTGATTTCTTTGGCATTAACTGGCGCGCCAACATCTTTTAATGCATCTCTTATTTTTTTCCACTCTCCTTTGTTTTTGTACGAATAAATTTCATGCAAATATGAGGATATTATTGTCCCGATACCACATTGTTCTCCATGTAATGCCTGTTTAAATTTATATTTTTCGGAAAGCATATCCAATGCATGACTGAATAAATGTTCCGAGCCGGATGACGGTCTGCTTGAGCCGGCAATTGCCATTGCTACACTGCTGCTTATCAATGCTTCAACCAAAATGCTTATGTCCGAAAAAATTTTATCCGAATTTTGCAGAACAATTTCCGCACTCATATTTGAAAGCGATGCCGCATAATCCCCGAAATATTCTTTTTTTTCATCCCTTGCTAATTTCCAGTCAAGGACAGCGGTGAAATTTGAAACCGCATCTCCGAACCCTGAAGCGGTTAAATTTTTCTGGGCATTTGAAATTATTGTCGTGTCGGCTATGACAGCGAGCGGAGAATTTGTTTTAACCGAAACACCCCCTCCGATTGAAGCATAAGGTGATGCAATTCCGTCATGAGATGCAGCTGTTGGAATACTTATAAAAGGCAGTTTATTGTTAAATGCATAAATTTTTGCCTTATCTATCGTACTTCCGCCGCCGACACCGCAAACAAAACCGAAATTTTGGAAATTTTTATTAATTTCAGCATTAATTTCATTAAGTTCGTTATCAGCACTTACAACTTTTCCTCTGACTTCGCTACAAACAATATCTGCAAATTTTTTCGTGAAATTTCCTGAAAAAATCAAAGGGCTTTTTAAATTTAACTCATTACAGATATTTTTGATTTCATAAATTGCTCCTTCTCCTATAATTACCTTACGGGGTAATTCTATTTTGTGCATATTTTTAAATTTATAAATTTTANGTNACTATTCAGCCACCCTAAAAATTACAGATAAATTTTTTAAATTTTTATGTTTTTTTAAATTTTTAGAGGTAAATTTTGTTAACCTCTGAATAGTTACTATTATTTTTTATATAAAAATCATTTTTACAAAAAGTGATCTCAAAAATGTGCTATTTCGCTACACTCAATATCACGATCACGAGTTTATACTTTATAATACAGTAAAAAATAAATAATAAAAATGGACTTTGTCGAACCATTGGTGTATCCGTTAAAGGATATAAAAAAGTTAGTGCTGGGCGGGTTGATGATATTA
>CCXY01000041.1_pt1 | contig 15165 bp, 12 predicted proteins | sample 244351 | NCBI WGS metagenome assembly CCXY01 (sample SAMEA2779768, study PRJEB6121) | groundwater metagenome | isolation source: sulfidic groundwater | reverse complement strand
GGGAAGATGGCTTCCGACAATGTTTCCGATGTGAGGGATGTTATTTACATACTGAAGGGCAGAGGTTATTAAAATTTTTTCAGTTGGTTTGTTCATCTTCAAATTTTAAAATTTGAGCATAATTTCATAATTTTTTCATTATGTCAAGAAAGTCCTTATCTTCCTCCAACAATTCATTTATATCTTTCATTGTCTCCTTCTTACTAACCATTACTTTTTCCATTTTCCCGTTATCTAATATTACATATCTTGTCCAATATTCCTCTTCATCTTGTTTTTTTATTTTTTCCTTATTACTTTCCGATGTAACCATTTTACAATATTATTATATTTTATTTCATTATTTGCTATCTTTAAAGACATATAAACCTTTCCTGCAAGAGGTACTTCTAATACACAATTATTCTTTTTTAAAAATAAAAGCATTGTCTCTGTTGCCGTTCTTTTGTTGCCATCAACAAAAGGATGAAATTGAATTATATCCATCCAAAATATTGCCGCGATATTTGCTATCATTTCCTTATATTTTTTAGCTTCGCATTTTGATTCTATCTTTGTTATTAAAAATTCAAACTGCCCTTTGTTCATAACACTATTTCCAAGTCGTTTATTTATCTCTATAATTTCCTCAACAGAAGGAATAATGATTTTCATTTTTCATAACCAATTATTCTCATAAATCTTGCAAATATATCTGCGGGAAGATGGCTTCCGACAATGTTTCCGATGTGAGGGATGTTATTTACATACTGAAGGGCAGAGGTTATTAAAATTTTTTCAGTTGGTTTGTTCATCTTCAAATTTTAAAATTTGAGCATAATTTCATAATTTTTTCATTATGTCAAGAAAGTCCTTATCTTCCTCCAACAATTCATTTATATCTTTCATTGTCTCCTTCTTACTAACCATTACTTTTTCCATTTTCCCGTTATCTAATATTACATATCTTGTCCAATATTCCTCTTCATCTTGTTTTTTTATTTTTTCCTTATTACTTTCCGATGTAACCATTTTACAATATTATTATATTTTATTTCATTATTTGCTATCTTTAAAGACATATAAACCTTTCCTGCAAGAGGTACTTCTAATACACAATTATTCTTTTTTAAAAATAAAAGCATTGTCTCTGTTGCCGTTCTTTTGTTGCCATCAACAAAAGGATGAAATTGAATTATATCCATCCAAAATATTGCCGCGATATTTGCTATCATTTCCTTATATTTTTTAGCTTCGCATTTTGATTCTATCTTTGTTATTAAAAATTCAAGCTGCCCTTTGTTCATAACACTATTTCCAAGTCGTTTATTTATCTCTATAATTTCCTCAACAGAAGGAATAATGATTTTCATTTTTCATAACCAATTATTCTCATAAATCTTGCAAATATATCTGCGGGAAGATGGCTTCCGACAATGTTTCCGATGTGAGGGATGTTATTTACATACTGAAGGGCAGAGGTTATTAAAATTTTTTCTTTTGGTTTATCCATTTTAAATATTTAATCTTTTAATCTATATTTTATAATTAATACTATATTAGGTAGTGCTAAACATGTAAGGCTAAATTATAATAGTAGATAAAGTAATTAATCGCACCAATGTGATTTTCAATTTTCTTTGAAAATAACAATGTAAAGCGTACTAATCTTGACACTCGTTGACGCATTGTACAATTGAACCTTTCAATAATGTTTGTCTTGCCAGACTTTTTATCTGCCACTATGTGCTGTTTTTCTGGAATAACACCTTTGTATGCATCCCAGTCATCCGTGTAAAAAACTGAATTTTCCTGATATCTTTGAGGTATTTTTCCATATCTCTTTAGCACTATCAGAGCCTTACATGTTTATCACTACCCTATATTAATTTATTACCACATTAAGTTACCATATTAAGTTAAAATGAATCGAAAAATTTTAATCGGAATTGGTTTAGTGTTGTGCCTTGCCGGAATTTTTGGAATTATATTTATGCAAAATTTAAATTCAGACGGGACTGACAATAGTTATAGAATAGCCGAAGTTCAAAACGATGTTGAAGTTACTGTTTATAATGACGGAACCGGATTAGTAAAAGAAATAAGAGAAACAAATTTAAGTTCCGGAATTAATGATGTAAAATTTGTTGATGTCCCGTCCTTAATGGATGTAACTTCTTTAAGAATAAAAGACATTGACAACAAGGCTGTTGTTTTAGAACAAAATTATGATTACGATTTGATAAGTTCGGAAAAATTGCTTGAAAAATATATTGACAAAAATATAACATTTGTGCTGGAAAACGGAACAATAAAAGGAAAACTGCTTTCTATACCTCACACATCTTATAGTCAGCAATATAATTCATATTACAGCGCGCAAAATTCTTTTATGCTCTGGACAGAGGAAGGTATTGTGATTATCAACGAGCCGATAAAAGACATAATTTTTGCAGGAATTCCTGAGAATCTTGCGACAAAGCCAACATTAAGTGTTTCAATGGATTCAAAATCAGCGGGAAAACACAATATTGAATTTGATTATTTAACAGGCGGAATGAATTGGAACGCAAATTATGTTTGTGTTTTAAACAGTGAAGATAAAAAAATGGATATGAACGGATGGATGACAATTTCAAATAATGCGGGAACAACATACAAAAATGCAAAATTAAAGGTTGTTGCAGGGGATATTCACCGAGTTACACCAAAATATGATGTCGGTGTAAATTATAATGTGTTTACTGGAAAATCTGCAGCACCACAGATTAAAGAAGAGGGCTTGTTTGAGTATCACCTTTATACGATTCCGATAAGAACAACCTTAAAGAACAATCAAGATAAGCAAATTTCATTTTTGGATAATAATGCTATAAATATTAATAAAATTTTTGAGTATGATTTACAATATTCTACAAATGTCATGGTAAAGATGAAATTTAAAAATTCCGAAAGTAATGGACTTGGAATTCCATTGCCGAAAGGAACAGTAAGGATTTACAAAGTAGATAGCGAAAATAAATTACAATTTTTAGGAGAAGATGGAATTCAGCACATTCCTAAAGATGAATATGTTTCTCTTTATGTGGGTGATGCTTTTGATATTGTTGCAGAAAAAACAGAGAACGATAGAAAAGAAGACAAGTGTTATAGCGAATTTGAATATAAAGTAGACATAAGAAATCACAAGAAAGAGGATATTAGTGTCTCTGTTGTAGAACATCCGTGTTCATATTGTAATTGGAAAGTCCTTAAAGAAAATTTTAAACATAATAAAGAAAGCACATCTAAAATTTCATGGGAAGTACCTGTTAAGGGAAACGGCAATGCAACTTTAACATATAGAGTTTTATATCTTTTTAAAAATTGTAAATATCCCCTCCCCAAATCAATTTAAAAGATGTTCCAGTATCCTCCTCTCCGGTTCAACCTCAACAGGCTGTAAGGAAATGTAAAGGTTGAATGTGAAAAACACAAATTTTTCAAAAATTGAAAGTGAATTTTTTAGTTTCCTTACAACCTGTCAATACATAGAATCAGAAATTAGGAATTAGAAATATTCAAAATACACCCCTTTATTATCCGGCATACAGATAAAATTTTTTATATTTTTTTCATTCAGGTAATTCGCAACTTCCTCTGCATGCTTTTTGCCCTTTGTCAATGCATAAACACAAGGCCCGAATGAACTTAATCCTGCCCCGTAAGAAATTTTGTTTAATTTATCTATAAAATTTTTCAGACCCGAAATTTCAACCTCAATCCTTTTAAACCCCAAAGATTGCACATCCTTTAACCCGTCACCAAAATTTTCTATATCTCTCTCAATTACAGCAGGTAAAATCTTCATAAGCAATAAATGCGATAACATTTCAACATCCCTTCTGTTCACAGGACAATATTTTTTAAAAATTTCAACCTCGCTTTCCGCATAAATTTTCAAGCTTTTCTGAACGGCACAGACAAAAATCCAATCATCCGGAAAGTCCTGCCGGAATAAAATTTTAGCCGGCTTTGCATCCGAAACAGATGAAGGAATAAATGTTGCCTTTTCTTTGTTTTTTCCGAATTTATGCCCGATATCAACGATAAATCCGCCGCTTTCAAACGCCTTAACTCCGATTCCGCTCGTTCCGCCTCTTTTAATGATGGTTGCTATTTCGTAAGGAGAAAGAAAAATTTCCTCTAATTTCAATATTGCACTTGCTATTGCTAAATTTAACTGCGTTGTTGAACCGAATCCGCTGTGTCTCGGAATTTCGGATTTAAGGGAAATTTTGTACTCGTTTTTAATGTCGTATTTTTTCTTTATTGTGCTTAAAATTTTTAAAATTTCTTCATAAGTCTTTGTATCATTTGTTCCAAAAATTACTGTCTGTTTCGCCCTTTCAATAAAAATTTTAAAATTAGGATTACAGATAGCAACGCCAAACCCACCGTCAATCCTTCCGATTTCTCCGTTTAAATCAATCAGTGAAAAATGCAATCTGCTCGGAGTTGTTACGGTAATAGCATTCATTTTTGAGTTTTAAATTTTTTCTCTTTGCTTTCTGATAATTAGAGTTGTTGCAAATTAAAAATTTGGTAGTGATAAAGATGTAATGATTTTTGTAACAATTTTATGTATTTTAACATTTCCCAGTATTGAATTTAGGTTTAAATATTAAATTTACCATTACCTATTTAGCACCACCAAAAATTTTAAATGTAAAAATTAATAAAATTCAAAGTAATTCAAAGGTTGAAAAGTTATTTTGCAACATGTCTATTACATGACTATCGGCTGTTGACCNAATTAAACATTACCACAATGAACCATTAAATAGCATACTTAACTGTGATTTATACTGCTCAACGGCAGAAATTGCGCTTTTTATTGAATGGCATATTGTGTGTTGCTTACGAACAAGAGATTTACTCTTTGCTTACATTACGGTTTCATAAATTTGAAAAAACGCAGTCTGTGAAGTTGTGAAGTATATATCCAAAATGGTATCATTTAATTCGACCATTTTTTTATAATCGCCGATAGTCATGTATTACTTAAAATCCATAACAGTATCTAATCATATTGTATGGGATTTTCAAAAAGATTTCCCCCATAGTGCTAAACTTTAAGATAATTAAGGCAATCTAACTTCATTAATCTCGGTAATATTCTTTAAATCATTCATCTTCACTTTCTTGTTTGAGATAGTATACAAAACATCATCCATATAAAGTGATCTTTTAACAGAGTATGGCGAATCAAAGTAATATCCGCTTTTCATAAGTGCTTTCGGATCATCTATGTGCGTCACTCTTCCCCGTAATTTGAAACCATTATCTAATGAAATATCATAAATATATGCTCCCTGAAATGTGAATTCTCCCTCCATATTCTTCCGGTCAGCTGATTTTTTCTGTGCATCGGATATTTCAGCAAGTCGTATCGGAATAACAAGTAAATTTTTTTCTTTGTCAAATAAAAATGCCTTATGGTCGTGTAATGCTTCTGATTCTGTCCCACGGTCACCTATAATTTCTTTATACATTTCAACCGGATGCTCAATATCGCTCACATCAAATAATGCAAGTTTCACTCCTTGGATAGCAGTATAATAAACTGCATCACTGCTGTGCACTTTATCTGCGTCAATACTCTCATCAACTTCCTTGCCAATTCCAATTAAATGATTTTCATCATAAGGATGCAAGTAGTCAGAATAACCTGGTATTTTAAGTTTTCCCACAAGTGCTGGCTTTTCCGGATTTGACAAGTCAATCACAAACAACGGATCTACCCTCTTAAAGGTTACCATATATGCCTTTTTGCCCATAAACCTTACCGAATAAATACTCTCTCCGGGTGCAATATCCTCAATTTTTCCGATAATCTTTAAATTTTCATCCGAAACATAAATGTTATTTGCCTGTTTATCACTATTTTTTTGTGTTGTTGTTGCGATTCTGAAATTTTTGTTATACTCATCCATTGAAAACTGGTTAAGAATAGTTCCGGGAACACTGCCACTTGCTTTCGGAGTAATCCTTCCGTCTTTTATTCCGATTCTGCTGATTATTGTCTGCTCGCTATACTTTTCAAAGTCGTTTTGAATTTCTTGCATTTTGTCGTTTATTTTCTTCTGAAATTCCTCCCTTTCTTTATCATCCATATCTGCAAAATAATTTTTTATCACAAGAATTCGTTCAAATTTCTTAACATAGAAACTCTTGTTTGAGTTTTCTATTTCTTTTATTTCATCCTGCTTATCCTTCGGAAGATTTGGTATTATAACTTCGTCATAGACCTTTTCCGAAATTTCCTGCTGGCTCATCCATTTTGTTCTTGTTATGTATATATTTTCAGGCGAGACGTATATATTTTGTGCATCGCCCATGACAAAATTTTTTTTGTTCGGTTTTGCGTCCTTGTCCTGTGTATCTATTGACAAGACAATTGTCCAATGATACGAGTTATCCAAAACATCCCAATAGTAAATTTCAGGGAAATTTTCATCTGTTCTTTTGTTGTTCATTGTTACTTCGGGAAATTTAATGTCGCTTGAGATACATTTCATATCAACTTCGGCACCTTTATAAATCTGGCATGGCTGATAATATATTGGTTCGTTAATTATCACATACACATAATCGCCGAGCATTCTTGAATCAAAGTATTGTCCGTCTGACTTTATTTCTCGCTCGATTTTCGGATTTTTCCGGTCTGAAATATCGTAAATCGATATACTTGTTTTCATCTGCGAGCCATAGTAGTATTCCTGATGCGAATTGTAATCGTATTCCTGTGTGAAAACAACCAGCTTGTCCTTGTTTATAAAAATTTCCGACGGTGTCTCGTTAAATTTAATTTTTGATAAAATTTTTGCGTTTTTTGCAGGATATGCGTCAATTATAACCGCATTCTTGCCTGAAACGATATATATGTATTTTCCGTCGTTTTTTACAATATCCGCCTCGTCAACACCTTCAACCTGAATGTTTGTCCGTGAAAAGTCAGAGGTGGAAGAACCTGTATCACTACCTGTAAGGGATGTTTTGCTTGTTATCTCGGGTGCCGGCACAGGAACTAAATCATTTTTCGGAGCACTATAAGTACTATAATTAACCATATGCGCATATTTATCTTTGGTTGCATAACCTCCGTAATAGCCACTTCCACTTTCGGCAGAATATTTTATGTAAGCGTTAAGTTCTTCCTTCGAGGAAAATTTTTTTATAAATCCATCTTCTGAAAATGTATTAATGTATATTTTGTATGTTTGGTTTGGAAAATTTGAATTAATATATGGCATCTGACTTTGATTTGGAAAATTTGAATTAATATATGGCATCTGACTTTGATTTGCCATATAAATTCCGAATCCCAAAATAATAATCCATATCGCGAATAAAGGAAGTAATGACTTTAAGGCAGAAATCGTATCTTCTTTTTTCATGGTTTTCGGTGCAATTACGATAAATTTTTCTTCGGGTGCATAAATTTTCATCTCAACATTTCTTTCGCTTTGTTTTGTTCCTATAATCTTTATTAAGCCAGTATCCTGTAATTTCTTTAAACTATATTCTCCGCTTGATAAAGGAATTTCCAATTCCGCACAAATTTCTGTTAATGTCATTGACCTTTCCGAAAGCAACGATAAAATTTTTCGTGCCGTGTCATTTGCTAAAACCTGCGAAATTTCCTTTGAATTGTCATCAAGAGGCAGTACAATTATTTTTTTTCCTTTATCTTCTATTTCAATTTTTCCGTTATTTTTATCTTGGTTCATATTAAATTGTTAAAATTTTGTATCTATTAAAATATTATTTATATTTTGCAGTTTCACATAAAAATTCAAATTTTATATATATTTTATATCTATACCTGTCCTTGTATTTTAAATCACTTCTATACTATATTTACATACTATGAAATAAGGACCTGGGCAAAGGTCACTCGGTAACTGTGCGGAATATTTAGATATAAGTTTATTGGACATTTCACCACCACCACCGCCTATATTATATTTATCTCCAATGTGTGCTACGGGTTTGCCAGCGTCGTCAATGACTCGAATTATCCCCTCTTCGGTGCTTAGTGAAAAACCATATGGCCATACAAGTAAATAACTGTTCGCACGGAGACAACCGTTATCATCTATTACTAATCTATCAGATAATAACTCATACATACACTCATCTGTTTGATTTTTTTGTACTGGAAAGAAAAGAGAAGATGATTTATTGAGAGGATCATTTTGTTGTGTTTTTTCAACGCATCCGCTAACTAATATTAAAGTAACAATTCCTGCTAATATCATTGGTATTTTTAATTTTAGATTCATTTTAGGTTTTTAATCGGGTGTTAATTTTCAATCAATATTTCTATTGTTTTTTACTATTTAGGACTTACGCATTTTCCTCGTAAAAAGGCTTCAGTAATTCAATAGTTTACTTTTAGTTTGCGTAAGTCCCGCTATTTTCAAGATGTCATCACAATAACGTCAAGTCCGGATTCCACATAGTTGACTGCCATATAGTAGGCATCACCAGCGTTAGGACCAGAAGTAAAACCGCCCTTAAGTGTTCCATACGCAGTATTGGTGTTGAACCATGGACCCCCACTATCTCCAGGTCCAGCAAGAACAGGCCAATTAGCCGTGTTGTTAACCAAAATAAAAGTTGGTACGTTATTCTGCTGTGTTTGTGGGTTGAAGTTCTTACTACAAATATAACCACATGTATAATTAGTATTCTTTCCATACTTGCAAACATATTCACCGATGTTTTGGTTATTTCTACTTTTCTTTGCGGTAATGGTGCGCGTGGAGCCCCCACTTTGTACTTGTATTTTATTAATCACGGTGTACCCTGGCGCGGTGTGCCACTGAATATCATAGCTGCCTGCCCAGTTTTCGCTCTTAAATGGTAGATTGTTACCGTTGTATGATTGGTTATTTGAGCAGTGACCAGCAGTTGTGATACCTTTAATCCATCCCCACCAGTTCCACTTCTTCACAGCGAAACCACTTGTACAGGTACTTAAAGGGAGTCCACCGTAAATATTAACATAATCCTCTGCTAATGCTTCAACTTGGATTATCTTAACCTCATCTTTAACGTTGTCATATATTTTTGTCTTTTGAAGAGCGTTTTCAAGTCGATCATAATCACCTGTTTTAACATAGAATTCAATACAATTCTCAAATACGTTGATATTAGAGTTCATGGATATATTTGATGTACTGATGGAGGATAAAATATCATCATGCGCTCTTCTGAGATTATCTAAAGACACTTTTGCAGTGTTGCGCACCTCAACAAGCTCAGCGAACTCGAGATACTTCTTCAAATACGGTTTAATTGTTTCCTCACCATCACGAGTAAAAAGCACGACATACTTAAATTTTGGAGTGTGTTCAATCCATAGTCCGGCAAATGTCTCTGATTCTTTCGTTCTCAGTTCCTCTTCAGGCACCAGAATATTCTGGAGTTTAAATCGGCGGACAGCTTCCTCAATACTAACATTCATATGTGATGCATACATTTGTGCATCATACAATAGTGCAGCTGTATCATTCAATTGAATTGTAATATTTGGTTCTTTTACAGGTTTTGCATTATTGTCATCTCCTTGAGCATTTACAACTACAAATACTACTCCAACCAAAAGTGCTAATATTATTCCTGCTATTGCTATCTGCCCAAACCCTTTCAACCGCTCTTTCATAGGCATGGCGGTATTTTTTATTGTATTTGTCATATTTGTTTTGTTTAATTTTTACGTATTTTATGTTTTTAAATTTTTATTCAAATTTATTTCAACCTTCTGTTGGGATCCCCTACGGGTTCTCTCTTCATGAAGTTGATCCACTTTGTATTTAACACGCCAAAACTCCATGAATCACCGAACTCAAACATAATTTTAGCCGTTTTTGTTATCCCCTCTTTAAAGTTTTTTAAAATTTTATTTTATTTCAAAATATAAATTATCAAATTTCTATAAATAATACCTACGAATAAATTTGAACATATCATGTTTTAAAATATCCTTTTGAAAATTAAATTTTAAACATTTTCAATACAATGCATAAGACAATAGTGATTGGAGGTGTAATCGGTGCTTACGGAGCAAAATTTTTGGCAGAAAATAATGAGGTTACACTTATTGAGGAGCATAAAAATGAAAATCAGCCGGTTCATTGTGCAGGTCTGATAAGCAAGAGTGGATTTGAACGGCTTAAAATAAATCCGGACAAATTTATCCTTAACAAAGTCAGAGGGGCAAAATTTTTCTCCCAAAACACATCTTTTGAAATCAGAACAAACGACACAAAGGCGTATGTGATAAACAGAAAGATGTTTGACAATGAGCTTCTCAACTCTGCGATTGACAGCGGTGTCAGATTTATTAATGAAAGGGCGATAGACATACAGGTTAGCGAAAATTTTATAGTTGAGACAAAAAGCAGCGAGTTTAGGGCAAAAAATTTAGTCATGGCAACAGGAGCAAATTATAAACTACACAGAAAATTAAATTTGGATGTCCCTAAATTTTTAAATGCGTTGCAGTATGAAATTTTTGCCGAATGTGAGAGCGATATGGTTGAGTTGCATCTGACGAAGGACTTCTTTGCGTGGATTATTCCTGTCATGGATTATGCAAGAGTTGGAATTGCGGGTTACGGAAATGTAAAAGAAAAGTTGGATAATTTTATTAAAAATTTAAAACAACACAGAAAGGTCGGGGAAATTTTAGCAAGGCAGGCAGGGTTAATTCCGATATATACCCCGAAATTTAAAACGGAATATAAATTTAGCGATTTAAATTTACGATTAGCTGGTGATGCTGCTGCACAGGTTAAGGCAACAACAGGAGGCGGCGTTGTAATGGGATGTCTGGCGGCAAGGCATCTGGCTGACAAAAATTATGAAAATGGCTGGAGAATGGAAATAGGAAATGAACTTTATTTGCATTTGATGTTCCGAAAATTTTTAAACCGAAAATCCATCAAATATGACGACATGCTGATGCTTGCGAATAAACATAAACATATATTTTATTCGGCAGATATGGATATTGCATCAAAACTCTTAAAAAATTTAACCGCTGAATTTGTCAGGCATCCGTTAATGATAACAGACATATTTAAAATTTTGTTTTAATTGTTTTAGGATTTAAATTTATTATATGAAATTTATTATATGAATTTTAAATTTATTAAAACAAAAAATTTATTAAAACAAAACAAAAATTTAAAATGAGCAATTACGAAATTTATGTATCAGAATATAACTTTGCCGATAAGGTTAAAAAAGAGCAGAATATAACCAATGTCAAAATTTGCGACACAACTTTGCGAGACGGGGAACAAACAGCAGGGGTTTTATTCTCGTCCGAGGAAAAGGTTGAAATTGCCAAATTTCTTGCCGAACTTGGCGTTGAGCAGATTGAAGCCGGGATTCCGGTTGTTTCACAAAGTGATATTGATGCAATAAAAGATATTGTCAGGGAAAAAGAAGAAGGAAATTTAAAGGCAAGTATTATGAGTTGGAGCAGGGCAAACAAAAATGATATAGACAAAGTAATTGAAACCGGCTGTGATGCAATAGCAATAAGTTTGGCAACATCAAACATTCATTTAGAGCATAAACTTCACAAAACAAAAGAGGAAATTTTAAACATGGCTGCGGAAGCGGTAAGCTATGCACACTCTCACGGATTGTATATTTCATTTAATGCGGAGGATGGCAGCAGAACCGACTACGACTTTCTTATTGAATATATAAAGACCTGTAAAAATGCAGGAGGTAACCGGCTGCGGCTTTGCGATACTGTTTCGGCATTACATCCGACAGCGACAAAATTTTTAATAAAAAAGCTCAAAAAAGATACAAGGATTCCGATAGAAATTCACGCACATAATGATTACGGACTGGCTGTTGCAAATTCGCTTGCGGCAATTGAATCGGGAGCAGAATATGTTTCAACGACAGTCAACGGGATCGGAGAAAGGAGCGGAAATGCATCGCTTGAACAAATTATAATGTCTTTAAGATGCTTGTATAAAATAGATTCAAAATATAAAACGGAAAATTTAAAGAAAATTTCAGAGTATGTTGAAAAGGCATCAAAAATAAATGTCTCGCAAATGCTGCCCGTTGTGGGAGAGAATGCTTTCAGGCACGAGTCGGGAATACATGTTGATGGGTTGCTTAAATTTCCGTTTACCTATCAAACATATTCACCTGAGATGGTCGGACAAAAGATGAAGTTGATTATAGGAAAGATGTCCGGAAAGAGTGCAATAAAAGGAAAACTTGATGAATATAAAATCAAAGCAACCGAATCGGATACGGATGAAATTTTAAAGCAGGTCAAATTTTTCGCAGAAAGAAGAAAATCCGCCTTGCTTGATAAAGAATTTATTGAAATTGCACATAATGTTATAAAAAAAGAGGCATTTGTATTGGTTGAGATCTTGCCAAAACAAAGACAAAAGGTTTATAGTGAAATCGGAGAAATTTCTGATATTGAAGCGTATGAGGTTGCAGGAGATGTTGATATTATCGTAAAGACAACACAAAAGAGTGCAGACATTATTGTCGGGAAAATTAATGAAATTGAAGGGGTAACAAAGACAACGACTTACGGAGTAGTTAAACGACTATAATTTCAAAAGCAAATGTAACTATTCAGCCACCCAAAAAATTGTTATGATAAAATTTAAATAATTAATAAGAAACGAGATCGTTTAAAGTTCTGTTGGTGAAATAATGTTTTTATTCCTAATTTACCAATTTTTTTACGAAATCCACAATTTTTTTATCTAAAAATTGATTTTCTACCGAAAAAGAGTATTTGGTTTTATAAAAATTAGTGACAAAAGCTTAAAAATATCATTTTTTATTGGTTTTTTAGTGAAAATTGTTAGAGCCTAAGCTAACCTGACATTTTTTGTTTTTGTTTTTCAATAATCCGTGATTTATTTAACCCCTAAATGTAACTGAAAGGAGTTATTTTATCACCCACACCTGCAGGGCATACCAATTCTATTGGACTTTTACCTTTATGTGCACCATCAACAAATACAGATGTATTATACCACATCACCATACTATTGAGATAATTTTTCATTCCATCCTCAGATTGAAAGCTTTTTATTACTTTAATCAACGGCTTAATTCTTGCAAATGTCGATTCGGAAGGATTGTTTGTTCTGAAATCCAACAACCCAATCCTATTTTTAATTATTCTTTCTCTAAGTTTAGCAAGTCTTCTGGTGATTTTTTTATTTGCGCTACCCAGAATAGATTGTACTTTATCAAGGATTTCCATTGCTTTCTTTTGATTGTTTACATGCCACAAAGAATTTATTGTAGGTATTACTTTTTGAAAAATCTTAGAATTCCCGTATAGTTTTTCAAGTGCTTTGAGAAAGTTTTTCAGTATATGCCATAAACATATTCTATGGATTGCAAATGGAAAAATATTCGGAACAATTGTTGAATATACCGGATCGTCATCTGTTAACACTATTTTGATGCATGTAACACCATATCGCTCCGCTACATCCTGAAGCACTTTTTCTATATGCTTTGACAGCATCTCTCTAATCTCTTTTTTCATCTTTCGCTTATCTTTCCTAGATTCTTCAGAAAGTTCTATCATGAAGTCTTCACTACCAATTATTACAGTGTATTTTCCATTCTTATCTTCACATACTGCTGAAACTACAATATGTACTCCTGTGCCACCATTACATTTATAATAGATTTCGTCTACAGTAATCACACCTGAAAATATAATTTTAAGTTTTTCCAATGCTTCTTTGCTTTTTGGTCCGATCCATTGAATATATTTCCATATTGTTGAAGAAGGATATATGGTTTTTCTATCAGAAGTTTTACCTACTTTTCTTAATCCTCCTCCATACAAATATTTCCACTCGATCATTTGAATTATCGCTGACTTACTATATTTCTTTCTAGGAAACACATCCTCAGGCAACTTGCTAAATGTCATTCCACAAATTTTACACTTATATCTTTGCACATTTATTTTCTTTTCTTCATTATTTATAGATACTACATCTCTGGAGTAAGAACCCCATTTGATGCAGCGGTATGCACCACAGTGTGGGCACTTAATATCATTAGTCATATTATTACCCTGCTGTAATACATTTTAAGAGAGAAAAAGAAAAAGAGAGAATATATANTGCGCAACGGCAGAAATTGCGCTTTTTATTGAATGGTATATTGTATGTTGCTTACGAACAAGAGATTTGCTCTTTGCTTACATTACGGTTTCATAAATTTTAAAAAACGCAGTCTGTGAAGTTTGGAAGTATATATCAATGGTAAGTCTTTGTGAAAAAATAAGTTGAACATCTTTATTTATTTTTTCTTTTTGATTGATTTATTGTGTAATTCTATTTTGGATTATATACTGCTCAACGGCAGAAATTGCGCTTTTTATTGAAGGGCATATTGTATGTTGCTTACGAACAAGAGATTTACTCTTTTGCTTACATTACGGTTTCATAAATTTGAAAAACGCAGTCTGTGAAGTTGTGAAGTATATTTCAAAAAAAATTGAAATGACAGCGAAAAATTTTTGAATTTTATGACAACCTCGCGACCTTAAAAATATGAGTCAAATTAATTTACAACATATCTAATAATTATTTGTAACTATTCAGAGGTATTAAATTTATGTTAATACATTATGGTTACTAATATATAAACTATTCGGAGAGTACAAAATTTTACCTGTGAAATTTTCAAAAAATTACCGAAAATCCACAAGATTTTCAATCTTTAAAAATCTAAAAATTTTTAAATTACCTGTGATTTTTGGGTGGCTGAATAGTTACAATTATTTTTGTTTTGCAAAGATAATTATTTTTATAACTTGTTCAATTTATTTTGTAACTATTCAGAGGTATTAAATTTATGTTAATACATTATGGTTACTAATATATAAACTATTCGGAGAGTACAAAATTTTACCTGTGAAATTTTCAAAAAATTACCGAAAATCCACAAGATTTTAAATCTTTAAAAATCTAAAAATTTTTAAATTACCTGTGATTTTTGGGTGGCTGAATAGTTACTAAAATTTTATAAATTTACCTCTTATTGTTGTGGCACTTATTTTTAAATCCGTGATGATACTGAAAGTTTTTAAAATTCCAAGAT
>CCXY01000428.1_pt1 | contig 15250 bp, 11 predicted proteins | sample 244351 | NCBI WGS metagenome assembly CCXY01 (sample SAMEA2779768, study PRJEB6121) | groundwater metagenome | isolation source: sulfidic groundwater | reverse complement strand
TTTTTACAAATATGAAAATGAGCAATGCAATATTTATTCCTGTAATATTTTCAATCTTCTCAATGATAATAACATACATTTATTTAAGACGATTCTCAAAAATTACCGCACTTGTGGCGATTATACTTATCGCATTAATTCCGACAACGGTGGGTTTTTTGGGGGAGAAATTTATTGTCCCTGTAAATATTTCATTCATCGCAATTCCTGCTGTTCTTTTTCTAATAGACAGATTTGAAAGGGACTCATCGGTTAAAAATTTAATTCCGTTTGTTCCGCTAATCTCTATTTCACTTCTTTTTCATCCTCCGAGCGGATTTGCTGTTTTGACAATAATTCTCGCTTATGTTATTTTGCAGGGTAGGAACTATTTAAAGACATCACATTTAAATTTAAAATCGGAAAGGATAAAAAACAGGAAAAAAATTTTAAAAATTTTGTTAATATCGGCAATATCGGTTGTTATAGTTATCCAGTTGTTCCTTCCTTCTCTTTTAAGTAAAGGTATTGAAGCAGGGACATTTGCAAAACAGAGTTATCTTGACGATATAATTTACTTTCCAAATTACTTCGGAATATTTCCGCTAATATTGGCAGCAGTTGGAATATTCTTTTTAATTTATAGGAAAAATTTACTGATTCCGCTTTCATTGTTGCTGCTTTTAATTGACCTTCTTGTTTATATTTTCTTTCAAAAAATTTTTTTGTTTCCTTTCGGAAGAATATATATTTACATTTCAATACTTCTTTCGGTATGTGCAGCAATGGGTGTTTATGAAATTTTGAAATTCAGGGGAAAATTTTTTAGGGTAAGAATTGTTGTTGTTATTCTTTTAATTTCTCTTTCAATATATGAGCAACTGCCGAAGCACAATCCTTATCAATATTATCAAATCATGAGTGCCGATGGTTCCGATTATGAAAATTTTATATGGATGAAAGAAAATACTCCGAAAAATTCAACAATTTTGGCAGACAGCTGGAAAAGCAAGGGCTTGGCAATTTTTGCAGAAAGAAAAACATATTCGTATTATCCGCTTGGGCCGAATAAAAAATGGATGTATTACTGTGAATCAGGGGCTCAATTTTTGGCAGATAAATGTAATAATACTGAATTTTTGCTCAATAACAGCGTTGATTATGTTTATTCCTGCAATTGTGAAAATGAAAATTTAACTGAAATAAAGAAATGTATTTTTAAGATCTTTTAGGAATAATTATCCCGCAACAATTTCAATATTTTTCGCATCGCTTACTGTAATTTCTAGTCCGCTCTGATAAATTGTTACTATCCCTAAAGCCCTTATTTTTTGACCCTTTTTAAAATTTATCTGTATGTTTTTCGGAAGGTAAATTTTCGTTGTTGTGTTATAAAATTTCAGTGCCGTTGATTTATCCTTTTGCTTCGTGATTTCTTCAATTGTTCCTTCAACATAGACCTTCTTTTCAATATCCGCGTGAGAAATTTCTTCTATCTGCTTTAAAGGAGGATTTATTAAAGGAGAGATGTATGCAAGGAGCATCACTCCGATAATTGAGAGAACTGCCGAAAGATAGAACAAAATTTCAAAATTGTCTTTCATTCTGCATAAAATTAAATAGTAAATTTATTTTGGCTGCTTCTGATAGGGCTTTATGTTTTCAACAAAACCGTAAATATTCAATTTTCGTCCGGTTGCCAAAGTTTTGCCATGGTTATGTCATCGTCACTGCAATCGAATGATTTTGTAAGAGATGTGTTATTATCAGATAATTTTTTAGTTGTAAGGCGGATAAATCAATGTCCATATTATTAATGGGTTTATACTGTGCAACGGCAGAAATTGCACTTTTTATTGAATGGCATATTACATGTTGCTTACGAACAAGAGATTTACTCTTTGCTTACATTACAGTTTCATAAATTTGAAAAAACGCAGTCTGTGAAGTTGTGAAGTATAGTATCTTAAAATTAGTATTTGAATCTAAAAATAGCTAAACACTTACTTAAATTGTTATCATTAGACCTGTTGCAAATTAATACTTTATAACTTAATTTTATTACTTGTTTAAATTACATTAGATATTATTTTAAATTTGTGATAAGTTCGCTTTGCTCTCATTTCAAAATGCTTCGGCATTTTGAAAGATTGAAAACTCGTAGTTTTCAGTATATTTCAAAAAAAATTGAAATGACAGCGAAAAATTTTTGAATTTTATGACAACCTCGCGACCTTAAAAATATGAGTCAAATTAATTTGCAACAAGTCTATTAATTCTTTTAGGATTTTTTCGGCATCGTTTATATTTATTCCGCATAAATCCTTAACGGTTCTTTAAAGTCATTCATGTAAAACCGAACAAGATTGTATGTAAAATAATGCTCTATTCTGCTGAAGTTTCCATTAATTTCAACGGCCTTTTCAGGTGTTTTATCTCCTTTATCTATGAACCACTGATCCGCTATTATTTTATCACATGCCTTTCCCTGTTCGCATCCTGCAAAATTCAGATAGCCCTTCTTTTCATTTTCTACTGGATTTCTTTTTATATTTCCTGTTATTTCACTGTCTCTTACTACCTTTACATATTTAAACTTATTTTTATCAAAGGATATTCCATAGAATAATGGATCTAAATTTACATAAGCGTTTTTTGTTCTGTAAATGTATTTGATTTCCGCATAACTTTTATTTTCATAAATTTTTATGTTAAAACCGACTTCCTGAACATCCATGCTTTCATTAATCCATGAAACATTCATTTCATAGCCGATTGTTTTGTTGTTTTGTTTTATTTCCGAAATTTTGGTTATTTTTTCGGAATTGTTGTAATTGAAGATTAATTTGTTCGGATAATTTTCATCATACTTTTTTGTGTTAAGTAAATTTTGTGTTCTTCCGTCATGTTTAAATATTGCTTCCCATGGAGACAGAGATAAAATTTGAGTTCCGTTTTTATAAATGTGAATTCCATCGGAAATTGTTGATGATGTTGAGACAGTGAGCGGATAGTTTTGGGTTAAATTTATTTTTATTGGTTCCTGAACTTTGATTGTCAGGGTTTCATTTGGATTAACATAAAGATAAGAAACCTGATACATTGGTGCATTCCAAATTTTATTAAAGTTTCCACTTACATTTAGCATTGTTTCATTTGAAATCATTAACTGCTCATTTTTGCTTGTTTTTGGAATCTGAATTCCTGCTTGCCATGTATAACTTTCATTTCCTTCGTTCTTTATTACATCATCGGAAGGTGTTATAAATTCCTTATAGTTTAAACTTCCAAACGAATACCCATAAATTATTTGTTCAAATTTTGTTAAATTTGAGAAATTTCCTTCAATTTTGTAAGTTAATGAATTATTGTTCAGATCAAAGATAATTCGTATTTCACTTGGATCTTTTTGGTCGTTGAAGTAGGTTATTATCATTTTATTGCCTTCAACCTCTACTTTCTTTGAATCATTTCCGTTGAATAAGGTTATGTTACTTGCGTATCCAAAAATTCGTTTAAACTCTCCTTCGTATTTTATTTGCATTCTGAATGGATCAAAGATTAATATCTTTTTGCTTTCATTGTAAAATTCAATTAAAGGAGCATTTAAATTTTCACCTATTCTTAATGATAATCCTGTTTTTGTTAAATTTATTTTTACTGGTTCCTGAACTTTGATTGTTATGGTTTCATTCGGATTAACATAAGGCCAAGACATCTGATATCTTAGCGAATTCCAGATACTGGTAAAGTTTCCACTTACATTTAGCATTGTTTCATTTGAAATCATTAACTGCTCATTTTTGCTTGTTTTTGGAATCTGAATTCCTGCTTGCCATGTATAACTTTCATTTCCTTCGTTCTTTATTACATCATCGGAAGGTGTTATAAATTCCTTATAGTTTAAACTTCCAAACGAATACCCATAAATTATTTGTTCAAATTTTGTTAAATTTGAGAAATTTCCTTCAATTTTGTAAGTTAATGAATTATTGTTCATATCAAAGATAATTCGTATTTCACTTGGATCTTTTTGGTCGTTGAAGTAGGTTATTATTATTTTATTGCCTTCAACCTCTACTTTCTTTGAATCATTTCCGTTGAATAAGGTTATGTTACTTGCGTATTCAAAAATTCGTTTAAACTCTCCTTTGTATTTTATTTGCATTCTGAATGGATCAAAGATTAATATTTTGTCATTATTTTTAAAGAAATTAATATTTGAATTTTTAATATCTTTATCTGCAACTAATTTCAACTTTCCATCTTCAATAATTGGCGGGGCGTTCGGATTTCCATAAACTAACAATAATATAATGGTTATTGCTACAAAAAATACTGCTCCTATTTTTGATAAATTTTTAGACATATTACAAATTATAAACTAAATTTAAAATTATAAATTAACCCTTAAAGATTAAAAACAAAAATAAATTAGAATGAAAATAATTAAAAATTATAAAAAAATTATAAAAGGTCTTTATGCTGATAATTTGTATAAAAATTCATTTTATCTGATGCTTTCTAATATTGTTAGCGGATTACTTGGTTTTATATTTTTAATGATAGCAACTCACTTTTATTCATCGTATGATATAGGAATATTTTCTACAATGTTTTATGCAATAAGTTTGATAATCTTATTTTCTATGACGGGTGGATTCATTACTGCGATAATAAAACTTGTTCCTTCTGCATCTTCATTAGATAAAAATAAACTGATATTTTCCTTTCTCATGATAAGTTGTTTTATAGTATTGATTATGTCTTTTATTTTTGTGTCTTTTATAGATGTTTTTTCTTCAAAATTAATTTTCCTAAAAGAAAATTTGTTTTATGGATTTATTTTTATTTTGTTTGCAATTTTTTCTACTGTAACCACACTTTTTAACGGAATATTCATGGCATTCAGAAAGACAAAATACATCCTTATAGAAGGAATAACAATGAATATCGGAAAAATTATTTTATTGCCTTTATTTGTTTCTTTTTTATATATAGGAATTTTTTATTCTATGGGAATTGGAACATTATTGAGTGTTTTTATCTCTTTATTTCTTTTATACAAATCAAGATTAATAATTTTTAAATTGAATATAAATTTTGATATTATAAAGCAAAATTTTAATTATATTCTTACAAATTATTTTTCATCAATTGCTTCCGGGCTTTTTGGTTTGCTGCTTCCGATACTTATTCTTAATATTCTCTCTGCAGAGATAACGGCATATTTTTTTATTGCCTGGACAATATTTTCACTAATTACTGCTTTGCTTATGTCAACAATATTGTCTTTTTTTATAGAGGGTTCTTATAATATGAATGAAATAAAAAAAAACAGGGATAAAGGACTAAAAGTTTCGTTAATAATTGCTACAATCAGTATTTTAAGTGTATTTTTATTTGGAAAATTTGTTCTTTCTTTATTTGGAAATGCATATTTAAACTCATTAGATTTATTGTACATCTTTACAATTTCTACCTACTTTTTTGCAATAAATAAAATGTATTTGGTTGAGTTGCTTATAAAAAAGAAAATGAAGGAAACAATAATCTTCAATTTTTTGATAACGATACCTGCAATAATATCTGGAACCTTACTTATGTTTTATTTTGGATTGATAGGTGTTGGATGTGGGTGGTTAATCGGACAATTAATTGGAATTATTTGGATTCTTGCTCGTCTAAAACTTTCTTAACTAATTCGCCTGCAAACATGACTTGTTTTTTTACTTCCGGCATTCTTGCTTCTAATTCCTTTTTTTTTTTTCTCTGTTGTTCCAAGCATCTTCAACTTTTAAGATTAGTTCTTCGTATGTTAAATTTTTGAGATTAATTACATATTTTTCTTGGCCTAACATCTCAAAAATTCCCTGAAATTTATAACTATAACTTAAACCAATTGTGGGAACACACATAGATAATGCGCCAATATTTGCATGCATATATGCCCCAATAAACAAATCACACTCTCCGATCATTCCCTTTAGTTCTTCTACAGCATATTCTCTTTTGTTTGTAGAATAAACCTTATCCTTGTTTTTTATTTTCTTTAGCACATCTCTATTTATTTTGTTAAATGTATATATTCCAGAATGTGGAATAAGTAGGACAGTTGCATCAAGACAATTAGTTAAATACTCTATTAGTTTTCTCATATTAATCACATACTTTTCATAAGTAATTTTATCTAAATTCCCATCTTTAATTATATATCGTAGTGAGATTCCTATTATTCTTTGATTTTTTTTAATGCCTTCTTCTTTCAATATTTTGTTCGTATGTTCTAAAGAGCAAGGTTCCATTACAAAAGCCATATCAGGAACTAAAAATATTTTTTTCTTATTTATTCCAATTATTTCAAGATATTTCACAGTTTCTTTTTCCCTAGCCATTATTAATATGGATTTATTGAGTATAAACTTAGCAAAGTGTTTAATTAATTGTCTTTTAAAAGGGGTGATTGTTTGAGGTAAAAAAATGTATGGCTTGTTTAACATAGATATGACAAGATAGGGTATAAATGTCAATATAGATATAAATTGTGAACGACAATAAATGTCACTAAAGCCATCTCCATTATTAGATAACAACACAATATCACTCGCTAAATAAGTATTTAATATTTTATCAAAATATAGTATCCTGGATACATCAAGTCCACAACACTTTAGCATATTCATGGCTGTCACCAAACAAACCCTTACAAAACTCTTTACGGTATAAGTAGCATTGCTATTTGTTTGTTTAATTAGGTATATTTTATCGTCGTTTTTGTATTTTGTATTATAAAGCAATGCCCTCGAAGTAGATGCAAAAGAAAAATAAGATGGTTCTACAAATATTTTATCATGTGGAAAATATGTTTTCCATACTTTCAAATTTCCCATAAATATTGCAGCCAATCCTCTATTTATCGCAAAAGGGGTTGCTTGAAAAATTAATATTTTCTTTTCTTTGTGTGTTTCTTTATGTGTCATTTTTTAGCAAGTATGGTTTTAATCGGTAATTAATTAGTATTTTTAAAATATTAAATAACAAAAAGATTTTATTCATAACGGATATATTCGAAAAAAGCACATTATAAGAACGAAATCCAAATTCTATTATAGTTGAAATAAAAAAGCTATATGATTTTTTTTGCATTTTAATTGTTGAATGTACAAACAAATCATCTTTTTTTATATCTTTTGTCTCAATATGATTTAAATTAGATGATATTCTTATGATTTCTTCTCCAAATACCGTTCTTGAAATCAACAAAGAATCACCTTTAGGATCTTTTTTTATGCCCCAAGGATCTCCAACAGACATATCTGAAAACAGTGGAATGTGATTGGTACACTCCACACAACATACATTTGCAAAAAAAGGGTATGCCGCCCCAAAATATATAGGATGCAAAAGTGGCAATAAGGTGTTGCCTTTGGTATGTTCTATTTGAATATAACCTGGCCAATCTTTACCCCTATATTTGATGCTTCTGACATTCTTTTTTTCTATTTTCTTCTTTTTGAGTATAAAATCGGTTCCAAAAAAGGATTTTGTACTTGCACAAAAGAGACCTATATGCAATACAATTTTCTCTTGTAATTTTTTATTTATCATTTCCAACTTCCTAATTCCTATGATCTGACAAGGCAAGCCAACAACGGCAAATTTCTCATTCTTTTTTGAGTTAATTATTTCTTTTAACATAATGTTTGCAGGAACAGGACAATATTTTGAACACATTGCAGAAATAATTTCTTCTTTTGTTCGGGCTATAAACGGATCAGGAATTAAGGGATAATCCTTTCTCATTCTTGTCACAAGAGCACCATCTATAATCCCTTTTTCTAATGCAGTAATCAAAAGTTGTGTTACGACACCACCGGAAGACGCTTCAAATCTTAAAATTTCATCTGTAGAATGCCCAACATAACAATTTATATAGTTTCCAATTATTTTGTCATCAGATATTTTTCCAAACACAAATTTGTTTAATTCGTCAAAATTTTTTGTTTTGTTGATTTGGGGACAAACTTTGCTACAAAGATCACAATCAGTGCACTTTTTCTCATTAATTTTAGGGGTGTAAAAACCTCTTTTATTTATTTTTATTTCTACTGCATCTGTTGGACATACGCCTACACAAGTTCCACAACCAATACATAATCCTTTTTTTACGATATTCTTGATGTTCATTTTGAATTATTTTTAAGTTGAAATGGAATTCCTGGCTCCGAGTTTACACCGAAAATATAAAGGTAATCGCTGTTGTTATGTAGCAATGTAAAATATTTCTGGTCGCTAAATATTTTTAAATATTTTGATCCTGGGTTTATTTTATTCAAAGAATAATACCATTCAATGGGAAGTATGTTCTGATTCTCTAAATTTTCTGTCCCATCAAATGCGTTAATTGTTCTGCCAGTTATAACTATAACTGATGAAAAATCTTTAAATTTTGGATCTTTAATTGTTTTTATATTAACATAGTTCTTTGATATTTCTTCCACAACAGACATTTTTTCTAATTTTTTAGAATTATTGTATGCTTCTTCACTATTTTTTGAATAAAAAATTTCCTTAATTAATCTCCATTTTTCTTTATCATATTCATCAGTTCCACCCATACTTGAAGTCATATCCAACGGCATAAAATAAATTTTTTGAGATAATGGCGACATCGTAAAGTAACTAAATCTATCTGTTACTAAAAAAGTATTTTCCGAAAGGTTATTTTTCATCCATGTGCAAGCATTATATTCGTAATCTGCAAATTTGGGATAATAAGAATACCCAGGTGGCAGTTGAATATCTGATTCTAAAACGGAAAGAGAACTTATTAAAAGTAAACATATCACAGTTAGCAATATGAAAGGAAGAACGTACTTTTTATTGAAAAGTTTATGAATATAAAAAAACGATATCCCTGCAAAATATCCTACAAAAGGATAAAAAAATTTTTCGATTCTTGTGGTTGAAAAATCTGGTAAAAAGTAAAGAAAGATACAAAATGAAAGCATAAAAACGACAATTATATCTTTTTGTCTATATATTATCACAAAAATTAATCCAATCATTGCAAAAAACCAGATTACATTGTTAGTTCTTTCTTCAAGAAAATTAAATTTAGATATAAACTTACTATTTTCTTGCTCACTACCCACATCTCCTACTACATTTATAGTAAAATTTTTAATATTACTAATATCCATAACTCCTAAATATTGTAAGATAAAAAACAAGAAACACAGAAAAACAAAAAAGATTATTAAGTAATGAAAATATGGTAAATTTAATTTTATTATTTTATATACAAAATAATAAGAAATTACAATGCAAATAAACAAAAGAAATTCTTGTGAATGAAAAGTAAATGTTATGAAAGAAAGTAATAAAAAAGTAAAAATTAAGTCCTTCTTATAAAACATTCCAACTAATATTAAAATTAACATCATTATTAATAAAAAAACATATTTTAATAAAATGATATAAGTAGACATTTCAAAGTTTCCCGAAGTATAAATAATAGCAAGAAACAGATATAATATAATAAAGATTGATATTGGAATTATTAAATCCAACTCTTTTTTTAGTGTATTTGATTTTACAAAATAAAGATTGTTGTTAATAAAAAACAACATATAAGGCAATAAAACAATAAAAAACACATTACCTTTAAAAAGTGTTATTAATGGAAGATCTACAATACTTATAACAAATAATGATCCAAATAATGATGCCCATAAAGATATATACTTGTTTTTTGAAATTGAATAAGAGAATAGCCATATTCCCACAACAATGAGAAAGAATAGCATATATGGTGCAACCCAATTAAGCGTAAGTGGTTCTAAATTAAAAAATATATTTCCAATAGAGACAAATTGTACTGTTGCATATCTTGTCCCTAATGCTAAATACCCCTCTTTTAATAGTACTGTTGATGTGTGTTCATCTTGAGCAACAGATATATATAATGGTCCGATATAAGGAAAGGGAATGAATATATTTGAAACAGACACTATTGTCACAGAAAATATCATAACAAAAAATAAGATCTTTGAACTGAACATTGGAACATTGACATCTTTGTATTTGTTTTCCTTTAAATTGTAATTATTATATTTTAAAGTTATTACAACATACAGAGAGATAAGTAAGAAAACATATAAAAATAAATGTTTTAATATATAATCTTGAATAAAAAATACTCCTAATTCAAAAATTAATACTTGTGACATAGCATTTAAGAGATAAAGCAAAAAAGTGATTATAAAATATCCTAACAACCAAAAAAATATAAATTGTGAAATAATATCTATCTTTTTTAATATTGATAAAAAGTCCCGATTATTAAATGTTTTACTAATAAAATGTAATGTGCCTTTTCCAAACAAATAATAAAAAATTAACAATGATGGTAGTGATAAGAACCCTTTAATAATTTCCGGAATTGGTAAAATATGGCACAAACCCCCCACCGCTAAAATATACAATAATCCTATTGAATCTATGGTAATTAATTTTTCCTTAAATTTATTTATATCAAAACTCATTTTTTCATCCAAATTTCAACATTATCTCCAAATTTTAAAAGATTTAATAATAAAGTTAAAGGAGTTAATGCAACATACAAAAATCCATAAATCATAATGATGAATATATTTCCTTTTGCCATCTTTTCATGAAGTCTTATCCAAATATTTCCTCCAATTTTTGAACTTATACAATGTAATCCAGAAACAATAAATGTTGTCTGATCCCAAAATGCACCGTATCTCATTTTCACTTTATGTCTAAAATTAAATTTTGAAGCATATATCTTTAAATTTTTATCAGAATAATGAAATAAATGTCTTGGAACATCTAACTGATAAAAAAATTTACCAAAAATTTTATATGCTAATGAATTAAGATTTGGAACAGCAATTATTAAAATTCCTCTCAGCTTTAGAATTCTTTTTAATTCATTCATTGTTTCCGATGGATTCGGAACATGTTCAAAAACATGATTTAAAGTTATTACATCAAAATAATTATCTTGATAATGAGCATCTTCCAAAGTTCCTCTGATTACATTCAGTCCGTGTGCTTTAATGTCTTCTTCATCAAAATTTCCCGGCTCAACACCGTAATATTCTCCTGATGGATTTATTCTTTTCATATTGTAAAGAAATGCTCCATTGCCGCAACCAACATCCAAATATCTTCCGTTTGGAATAATTTTTATTCCCCTGATATATTGAGAAAAAGGAAAAAGAATCTTGGAAATATTTAGATTTTTGGCATAAAATTTTTGTAGGGAAAATGTAAAATTTTTCATAATCTTTTGTAGGCAGGTATCTTCATCAGTCCTTTGATAATAATCTGAAGTGTAATACTTCAGACCTTCTTCAACTGTTGGTTGAGGATTTAAAAACATTAATTCACAGTTTTTACATTTGTATAAATTGAAATTTCCTTTAAATCCTATGTTGTAGTCATGAACGACATCAACAAATTCCAAATTTTCACTTCCACATATACCACATTTATTTAATTGGTTCATTTTTTGGTATTGAATTTATTGTTAATGCTCTTTCCTTAAATATATTTATACTGCTCAACGGCAGAAATTGCGCTTTTTATTGAATGGCATATTGTATGTTGCTTACGAACAAGAGATTTACTCTTTGCTTACATTACGGTTTCATAAATTTTAAAAAACGCAGTCTGTGAAGTTGTGAAGTATAAATTAAATTCCATCATACTTTCTTTTTGATAAACTTATTTTTTTAATGCTTTCTGATACCTGCAATATTGGTCCCAGATGTAATATTAGTAAATATCTTTCATTCGCATCTTCGCATTTTTTAGCCTATACTTCAACCTTTCATTAAATGTCGACATTAACCCCAATTTAAATAGGTCATTATCTGATATCTGCTTGTTCTTATTTATTACCTTTCTCTGTTGAAGTATTCGCCTCACTATTTTTTTATATTTTATATCTTTTAAAAACCAAAAAAAACCTCTTATTACTGCCATACTTTCTTTTGGATCTTTTTTTAATATGTAGAAAATAATTTTTGGGAACAAAAAAAAGAATATATATTCAAGAAGATATATAAAAATATTTTTTAATTTATAGTTCTTCAAAATAAAATAAAACACAGTCTTTACCCATATTGATGTTCCAAAATAATTCATATTTTTAAATGTTCCAAATCTCTTATGGATGATAATAGCAGAGGGAACATAAAGCACTTTATAACCATACTGCCACGCCCTTAATCCTAACTCTACTTCCTCTGCACCACCAAAATAATATTCATCAAAACCCCCGATATCAAGGAAAAATTTCTTTTTTACAATTACTCCTGCACCACATCCATATCCAGTGTATTTTTGAATAGAATATTTTTCCTCGTCTGTTTCATATATCCCCTCATAAAGGTTTAGTTCGTATGTAAATTTACCTCCGGCATAATCAATTACATCTTTGCCATCAATCTTATATGGTTTTAGCATCTTACAACCTGCAGAAATAATATCTTTTTTAGAAAGAACACCCAAAGTAAGATTTTTTAACCATTCTTTATCAACAATTGTATCATTATTTAAGAAAACCAAATATTTTCCATTCGCATTTTGTGCGCCGAGATTATTTCCTTTACAAAAACCATAATTTTCTTTAAATTCCAAAATTTTGACCTGTGGAAAATTTTTCCGTACATACTCAACAGAATCATCCATAGATGCATTATCTGGCATGATTACCTCATATCTATCTTTTGGATAATTCAATTTTTCTAAAGATTCAAAACAATCTTTCAAGTATTCCTTTCCGTTGTAATTTAATACAATTATACTTATTGTTGGTAATTCCATATTTGTGTTTTTCTCATTCATCTTTAAATTTTCTTAAATTTTGAATTGTTTCCCATGTGGTACTAGGTTGTTTATATCTTCTAAAATAATCAATCCATGCAATCAAAATAATTATTTGCATCAATGTGAAAAATTTTATCGTTGAAAATGGTTGCATTGTTATTTCTTTTAATGTTGAGATTACTATAATTGCAAAGCCAATAAAAAATGCCGTCAATTGCAATAAAACAAAATAGTAAAATAATTCGCTTGATGTAATATGATAAATTCCATAAGATGAAAAGAATATCCCAAGTATAAAGAATGGCGTCAGTGTGGGGAGTAACCTATTGGAAAAAAATGATATTGAAAACCAACCATATTTCAGAGGATTTAATACTATTTTCCTTTTTACATAGGTTTGAATTATTCCAAATATTTGCCTTCTTTTTTGATTAAATAAGTCACGAATGGAATCCACAGTGTATTTTTGTGCTATTGCTAATGATTCATATATTACTTCAAATCTTTTTTGTTTAATTGATAGCATCATATCCACATCCTCTGCTGAGAATGTCCTCTGTTCAGTTGGATTTAAAAAGTTCACTCTAAATACTTGTAACCACCCAGAAGCCACCTGTGCGCAATGTATCTTGTCCTCATTTTCATACAAAAAATTCCTACTCTCTAGATAAAATGCTGTTCCAATACTTTCTCCTGTTGACATGTGAATTTTATGGACACATTGTGCACCAACACACCCTACTTTCTCATCTGAAAAATGCCGTAAACAGTATTTTAAAGCGTTTTTATCTAGAAAAGCGTTCGCATCTGATATAATAATAATTTCATTTTTTGTGTGTTTTAATCCATTGTTTATTGCTGCGTTTTTTCCTTCTCTTTCCTGACGCAGTAAAAAAATGTTTTCTGTTTTTTTCTCTTTCATAAATTTTTCCACTATTTTGGAAGTATTATCTTTTGAATTATCATCAACAACCAAAATTTCAAGATTCTCCTTTGGGTAATTCAACCCTAAAGTATTTTCCAATTTCTTCTTTATAATTCCCTCTTCATTATAACAGGGGATTACGAGCGTAACATTTGGTTGATAATTCTTATCATATCTATGCTCCTTTTCTATTATTTTTGCTAAGATCCAGATAAATATTGGATAACCTGCATAAGTCCAAAATAGTCCAAATACACTTATTCCAAAAATTATATATAAAATTTCAAGTAACATTTTTATTCTCTTTATAAATTATATTTGTAATTCCGCCAACTTGTCGTACAAATTCATTAAATTGTGAGTAATTTATCAATCTCAATGTTGTTTCATCTTTTTCTTCAATTATTTTATATGCCTTAAAACCTGCATTCGCGAGTACATTTAAATAATCTTTTGCAGAGATCCCTGATCTTATCAATGCATTGTGTGCAAATTCCGAAATAATTTTTATGTTTTTATAATTCATTTTATATTCAATTTTATTTTTGTTATTGTCTTTACAAAATTAAATACCTCTTTAAATAAATTCATTCTTGTTTTGTCTTTTCTTTTTTCTATAAAATGTATAGGGATTTCCTTCATTTTAAATTTTTTTTTGTGTGCATTATACAAAAACTCAGTTAGTACTACATTTCCTGTAGGGTGTAAATCATCTTTAATCGCTTCATATACTTCTTTTCTAAAGACCCGAAAATTATTGGTTGTGTCTTTGATTTTTAAACCTAAAATAAAATTAGCAATACCTTGTGCAGATTTACTAGCCATTTTTTTTATTATTGGCTTTCCCTCGGATACACTTCCATGTACATATCTTGAGCCTATCACTATGTCTGCTGTTTTATTTTCCAGATAACCAACCATTTTAGGCAGTACTCTTGGGTCATGACACAAGTCTGCATCCATTGTAGCTATAAATTCTCCTCTACTACAATCAAAACCTTTTAGTAAAGAAGGAGCAAACCCTTTGTTTTTTTTCCTGAGAATAACTCTTATGTTATTGTATTTTTTATTTAGATCATTAGCTAATGCAGCTGTTCCATCTGGACTACTATCATCAACAACAATTATTTCTGCATTAATGTTGGTTATGACTTCCTCAATAGAAGGGATCAATACACCAACATTTTCTTTTTCATTATATGTGAGCAATATAATAGATATCTTAATCATATTTTTTATCTTTGATTATGTGTTTAAATATTCTTTTTACTTTTTACTGAAGTTTTGCGTTTTAATGTTTCAGTTATCAAATTACCTATAAATGGACATCAATAAAGCAGAAAAAATTAAAATAGAGTTGTTGCAAATTAAAAATTTTAAATGTAAAAATTAATAAAATTCGGTAGTGATAAAGATGTAATGATATTTTAAATATTATAGTGAATCTATCAACATTTTACACCCAATCTACGATTCATCAAT
>CCXY01000058.1_pt1 | contig 15262 bp, 2 predicted proteins | sample 244351 | NCBI WGS metagenome assembly CCXY01 (sample SAMEA2779768, study PRJEB6121) | groundwater metagenome | isolation source: sulfidic groundwater | reverse complement strand
TGTTATTAAAGGAAACTACAGTGTGGGCACAACTTTAATATGGAACGGTTCAACGATAAATGATACAGCAGTATGGGTTGGAACAAAGATCATTTTGAAGTACCGAGTACTGATAATGCCAGGATTAGATGGAATACTTGGTAACAATGTATCTTTGGAATATTATGACCCATTACCGGGGCATTTTGATCCGGAAGCAGTGTTTAAGACATCATTTAGACATGCATTAGCGAGAGACGGATACACGCCAAAACAAAGTATTGTTGAAACAAAAAATACAAAGTTAATGTTAGGGGATGAAATAAATACGCCTGTGATAACTACCTCAACCATATACTTGAAACAAGGATGGAATCTGATTTCATTGCCGATACAACCAGAAGATACAAATATAGATGTGGTTTTGAACAATATAAAAGGCAAATATACGGATGTATTTACTTATAACAATAAATGGATTTACAAGAGTGAATATATGAATAAGTGGTTTGGTGATTTGAGTAACTTAGAAGCAGGAAAAGGATACTGGATTAAAGTTAAGGAAGATTGCAATTTAACAATTGATGGACTTAAAGTTAAGAATGCGAGTATATCTTTGGAGCAAGGATGGAATTTGATTGGACCGGTAACAACAACACAAGACAATATTTTATTGGACAACATCAATGTGCAATATACCGATATATTTACTTATGAAGGCAAATGGGTTTACAAGAGTGAATATATGAATAAGTGGTTTGGTGATTTGAGTAACTTAGAAGCAGGAAAAGGATACTGGGTTAAGGTTGAGAACAACGGGCAGCTTGCTATGTAATCCATAGCAAGTTTTTTATCTTTTATATTATATTTTTTATTTTTTTTATCTTTTATATTAGAGTTGTTGCAAATTAAAAATTTTGGTAGTGATAAACATGTAAGGCTCTGATAGGGCTAAAGATCTATGGAAAAAAATACCTCAAAGATATCAGGAAAATTCAGTTTTTTACACGGATGACTGGGATGCATACAAAGGTGTTATTCCAGAAAAACAGCATATGGTGGCAGATAAAAAGTCCGGCAAGACAAACATTATTGAAAGGTTCAATTGTACAATGCGTCAACGAGTGTCAAGATTAGTACGCTTTACATTGTCATTTTCAAAGAAAATTGAAAATCACATTGGTGTGATTAAGTACTTTATCTACCCTTATAATTTAGCCTTACATGTTTAGCACTACCTCATTATGTTTATTGCTAAAATTTATACTATTATTCAATTCAACAAGTTGTAAGGGAATTACCAAAAATGACCATCTGCTATTGTGACAATATATAAAAAGGCAAACTTTGGATAATTTTTAAAGTTGGAAATTATGAGTATATATTGTTATAATATATAGGAGGTATAAAAATTTTATTTTCATTACAACATGTCAAACCGTATGTATGGATTTCTCGTATACGGTTTTCTTCTGTCGTTGCCCTTTATAAGGCATAATGATAATCTTTTTAAAAATTTTAGGACTTACGCAAACCAAAAGTAAACCATTGAATTATTGAAGCCTTTTTACTAGGCAAATGCGTAAGTCCTAAATTTAAAAAAATTTAAAGTAACTATTCAGAGGTATTAAATTTATGTTAATACATTATGATCACTAATATATAAACTATTCAGAGAGTACAAAATTTTACTGAAAATTTATAAATAAATTTTCAATACTTAAAAAATATTTCAAATATTTTTTTAATACCTGTGAAATTTTCAAAAAATTACTGAAAATCCACAAGATTTTCAATCTTTAAAAATCTAAAAATTTTTAAATTACCTGTGATTTTTGTGGTGGCTGAATAGTTACAATTTAAAATACATAAGATGGATATAAACTTTAAAAAAATAGGGTTTTTGAAGACATGGGGGATTTTTGCGTTAATCTCTGGTTTAGTTTTTATTTTTAGTGTGGTTAATGTATCGGCAGGAGGATGCTGTTGTTATGCGGACAGTTGTTTGAATCAGATAAATGCAAGTAAAAATATTTCTCCTGGTAATGGGTCTCTGAAAGTTGATAAATTTGTTGACGGATGTATGTACCATGTTGGTGATGAAGTAAGTTATACAATTGTTGTCAGAAATACAGGTACGAAGCCACTTAGTCATGTGACTGTTGAAGATGTTTTACCAAAAGATATTTCTATTGTAAATGAAGGTTCACAGGGAGTCATATCTAATCTAAATAAAAATGGTGTGGTTACATGTGACTTTGAGATAAATACTGCTACAAAAGAGACCGGTAAGGTTCTGAAATGTATTATTCCAAAACTCCAGAAAAACGGGGATGCGGGGAATAATGTAACAATTTATTATAAAGCAAAGGTTGTAAGTCATAATCAGATAGGAAATCATATGAATACGGTGAATGTTAATGCTTTCTATACAGAATGGCAAGGGACAGGATGTTCTGCAGCTCAGATACCTGATAAATGTTTGGAAACAGGATCCTGTGCAATAAATGAGCCATGTATTGATTCTGACTGTTGTACTTGGGCTTATAACGAAACCGATGTTGCAAATCAATCTCAAACAAATCTATCCGATTTAAGAGATAGTGTAAAAGTGTTAATTATTGATATGGAAAAAATTACAACTACTCCTTACCTTACGTATGGTGACACAGCCAAATATGAAATTAAATTTAATACGGATGGCGAGATCGTTAATGCAAGCATTACCGATAATTTACCAAATGGGTTTACTTATGTTAACAATAGTGCAACACTTGCTTCCTGCAGTGGAAGTGTTACACACACCGGAAATATATTTAATCTTACTAATGTTTATAATGTATCCTCTAATTGTATATTAAAATATGAAGCCACTATCGATTCAACTCAAGCAAATGGTGACTATGTTAATAATGCCAGTGCTACATTTAATAATGTTAGTGCAAATTGTTCTATAACATTAAATGTTAGTGCAAGTGTCCATGTAGAACGAAATCCCAAATTAACTGTTAATAAGGATGTGAATATCTATAAAATATATCAGCCGGGAGATACAATTCCTTTTGTTATTCATGTGTGTAATCCTGGAACAACTGTGGTACAAAATATTACTCTGTTAGATATAGTACCTTACGGATATAATTTTTCTTCTGCAAATGCTAATACAGGTAAGAACTATCGTCAAGGTACTACTTGCAGCGAAAATGTGTGCAGCGTGACAAGCATATCTCCTGTTAATTATACGACAACATGGGTTAATGTTACATGTGCAGGTGGAGGTAATTATAGTCATCTTATGACTGTTGGAATTGCTAATACCAGTAATGACGGAAGTTGTTCGTATACTGTAAATTGTACAAGTAATACATCATGTTCGGTTATATACAATAGTTGTGGACTTGTGAAGGTAGAAGGTGATCCTTTATATAATAATGAAACTGCAGGATATAAACTAACATGGTGTAAAGATTCTTTGGCAGCAGGTACTTGCTGGGATATAGATGTTAATTTCAGCGCTCTCTCTGAATCATCCGGAAAAATATCTACTAATAAAGTTGAAGTAACTGCAAATGACGGTTTGTTATGGAAGGATGTAGCACCATCAGTTGTTGTCGGACAGTCGATGTTATCTATTGAAAAGATAGTTAAAAAAGGAACTGTGGCACCTGGAGATGCTACTATATTGTATACTTTAAATATAATAAACAGGGGACTTGCAGACGCAATAAATTTAACTATTGTTGATGTCCCTGCGGAAGCAATACAGATCGCTGGAATTGAATCTGGAACACCAAAGTGTTGTAACACTTCTAATGATTGCAGAAATATTGATATAACATCGGGTCCGACTGGTTCCTACGGAGATACTGTTACTTTTCTGATTAATGGATCAATACACCCTAACGAAAAATGTACTTTTCAATATAAGGTACAGGTCAATCCAATGGCTGCCGAGAAGGTATATCCGAATACAGCTACTTTGTACGCAAACGATACATTCGGAAAACCGTTTCCTCAGATAAGCGCGCAGGCATATATTCAGGTATTAGGAGCACAGGCATCAATTACAAAGACAGTTGTTGGAGGTCCTATTGCCGAGAGGGTCGAAATTTGTGGCAATACAACCTTTGAAATCAAGATGGAGAATAACGGTGCTTTTGAGTTGGTAAATATAGAAATTAATGATACTTTCCCCGAAGGACTTGAATATTTAAATTCAACTCCATCAGCTAATGGAAACGATTCAACTCATGTGTGGTGGGTCAATCCGTTTAATATTTCTGCTAAAGGCGTTAATAGTTCAGCACCCTCTTCAAAGTCCATAAATGTCACTTTTAAAGTCAAATGTAACGCAACACCTGGATCAAACAGGAACATTGTTGATTTTAAAGCAAAATTAAATGATGGAACTCCAATTGCAGGAGGAGTAGAAAAGGTATTTGAAATTGTATCTGCTGATTTAACAATCACAAAAAGGGCAACTCCTTCACAGGTTAATGCAAATGAAAAAGTAAGATTTGACATTGAAATTAAAAACAACGCTATCGGTGCTGCGAGAAATGTTTATATTCTTGATAATCTATCAGCGAAATTTTCTTATAATAAAGATGTTGAAGTAGTTGCCGGAACTTGTAATGTTATCAATACCGGTACAAATAATAGTTTAAATTTTTCCATAAATAGCGGTGGAAACATTTCCGGCTATCAAACTTGTCTGATTTCTTATACTGTAAATGTAAGTCCGAGTCAAGGATGTTCAGGATTATATAATAATACAGCTGAATTGCATTATACAATAGGGGATTGTAATTGTTCTGAAAAGGTAAAGAATGCGAGTACAAAGGTTGAAGTTATGTCTTTTTTACGATTTACAATTTCCAAGAGCGCAGATACTACTGATTTAGAACCGGGAAAAACAGTAAATTTCACACTAACTGTTTCAAATGCAGGAAATGATGCAATTGTAAACGCATCGGTTATTGATAAATTACCAGGTGGATTTGTTTATATATCATGCGGCGGAGGAAATAACTGTTCAAATACTTCAACAGATATAGCAAGATGGTATGTTGATGTACCTGTCGGAGAAACCAGGACTTTATGGGTTTATGCAAATGTTACTTCAGATGCTCAGAGTGGACAATTAAATAATTGTGCAAACATAACCGCTGATTTGAAATATGGAAGTGTAATATGCGCATCTTATAATGCAAGTGCCTGTACACAAGTTTTTGTTCACAAACCAAATGTTAATGTCTTAAAGAGAGTAACAGCAAAAAATGTCACTCCTAATTCAACTGTTACTTATGAATTGTATGTGTCAAATATAGGAAATGCAATAGCATATAATGTTAATGTTTCCGATAAACTTCCGGATAGTTTTAATTACAGCAGTAATGGATATTCAGTTGTTTGTTCAAATATGGTAGGAACACCATTTGGCGGATTCCCTGTTAATGTCTACTTTGGTCCTTTATTTAATTTATCTCAGGGAGCAACATGTATAATCAGTTATAATGTTCATGTTCCAGATAATGTGACATCTGACAATAATTGTGTCGGAGATGTTAATGGAGCAGGATTAAATTGCACGAATATTGTTAATGTAACTTATCAAGATGGTGCGAAAAGCAATTACAGCATTTCTACAAATGAAACCATTACCATAAAAAGAGATATCAAACTCAGTATCGCGAAATCGTCAAATGTTTCTTATGCGCAAACAAGTGACACAATTTTGTTTACAATTGTCGTTACAAATGATGGTGCAAATGTTGCTAAATGTGTAAATGTTACAGATAAAGTTCCAGATGGCTTTGAAATTTTAAGTGCAACTCAACCAAATACAAATGGATCTAATTGGGTTAACTGGACATGTCAAGATATTCCTGCTCACGGTTCAAAGACATATACCATTAATGTAAGAACTTTGGGTACCGCACAAGGAGACCTAATGAATAATGTTACTTATTATTACCTGCAAGAAAATAAAACAGCAAACACAACTGTTCATATACTTTCACCAAACTTAAATATATCCAAATGGGCAGATAATACAGGGCCAATAAAACCAAATTCAGCAGTAACTTATAATATTCTTGTTAAAAATACGGGAGATGCAGGTGCAGCAAATGTTGTTGTTAATGATGTTCTGCCTGTCAACTTGAAATATGATGATCGCCTGGTTATTAAAACAATAAGTACTGGGTGTACATCCATTAATGTTAATACCTTGGGCCAGAAAACAAATTTCACAATTGGCACACTTCCGGCATCAACAATGTGCTGGTTCACATATAGTGTTCATGTTAATAGTAGTACATCTGATGGCAATTACACAAACAATGTAACTGTCAATGGAACAAAAATAGGTGGAACAACACAAATTTCGGGAGCGAAAGATAATGAAACAATACAAGTACTTAATAATGTGGGTTTAGATGCTGTAAAAACAGCAAATGTAACACTTGCCACACCAGGAGATACAATTAAATTTACAATAGATTTAAAAAATACAGGAAATTCTACTATTTACGAGGTTTATGCATATGACCAACTACCTCAAGGATACAATCCAAGTTGTTCAGTAATTGAAATAACACTAGGAGGAAATTGTAGTTGTAATACAATAACAAGAGCAGTAGATTGCACGTTCACTAATGTTCCTATTAATGGAACAGCACAATTTAATATAACCGCAACATTGAATGCAACGGCAACGTCAACGACTAACCTTGTAACAACAACCTACAAGGTAGGTGCTAATGATCCTGTGTCTCCAGGACCTGCCTCAATAGTACATGTTGAAGTAATCAATCCAAATTTGAAAATTTATAAGAACAAAAATGAAACAATTGTCTATCCGGGTAATACTTTGATGTATGAAATTATAGTTATGAATACTGGACTGGGAAAAGCAAGGGATATAACAGTACAGGATGTAAGACATAAGGGCTTTATAGATACAGGTAATTATAAATTAATATGTGGTGGAGTTACTCAGACAACAAATTTAACAAATACAACAATAAATTCCACAACAATTAACTTTACAATTAATCATACGATGAATTCGGGTGAGACATGTCATATCTATTATGATGTAAAAGTGATAGATGATGGCAGTGTTTGTTTGTGTCCCGGGACATATCTGAATACGGTAACGATAAAATCTGCACAGAAAAATCCCACAATACCATTAAACAATGATGAAGGAATAGGTAGCTTTGCTACAACAAGTATATCTGTTGGCGAAGGAAGTAATATTAAAGTAGTTAAAACAGTAAGTAATTCATCAGTTCAGGCAAATGATACAATAACATTTACAATAAACATTACAAATATAAATGGCAAGAATCCTGTGTTTAATATGTCTGTAACAGATACATTACCTTATGGATTTAATGCAACAGCCGTTAATGCTATAGGTAATGAAACACCATGTTCAAATAATGGAGCGGTGGTGCAGTGTAACTTTTCAAAGATTAATAAGAGTGCTGTAAATGGTATCTATCAGATTACAATTACTGCCAAAGTAAATGCTTCGGCAAATTCAAACAGCATTAATGATGTGCATTATGCTTACACAAACCCATGCTGTGAAGAAAAAACAGGAGATACGAATGCAGCGATAAATGTCAGAAAGCCAAAATTAGATATAGAAAAGTGGACAACAACTCCAACATCTTCTAGAGGAGCAATTGTTGAATACTGTTTCAGAGTAAGAAACGATGGCGGAGCGGATGTAAGTAATGTAAAGGTTCATGATGTATTGCAATCTCCATTTACTTACCCAGGACAAATAACAAATAATGCTGGAGGGTGCTTAGATACCTATCCATTATCCGGAAGCAGCAACGGAAACTTCACATTCAACTGCACTTTGAATGCATCATATTCATTCAAAGTCTGCTACAATGTCAGTACAAACCAAGCATTAGACGGATATTATGACAATACTGTAAACATAACCAATGTAACCTACTTGGATGGAACAATATTATCAACAACAGAGGGTATCGGAGAAACATCAAGTTCAAGGGTTACAATAAGAAATATACAAAAGATAATGGTGAGTAAGAGTGCAAATCAAACAGTTCAGCCGGGTCAAAAGATTGAGTATAAGATTATTGTAACAAATTTGGGAAGTGTCAATTGGGAAAACGGAACAGTTACAGATACACTGGCATCAGATGTTTTATATAATAATTCAGCAAATGAATCAGGTGTGGCAGGAACCCGTATCGGAAACGATGTAATATGGACAAAACAGTTTATTCCACGTGGACAAAACAAGACCTATTATATAAATGTTACGGTGTCATCAAATACCTCAAGCCCTGTATGGAATGAGGTTAAAGTAGAAGGAGAAAATGTTTCGGATGATGCAGTTGCCATAACTTATGTAAATAAGCCGGACTTATTGATTGAAAAGATAGCATTAAATAATAGTGTATTACCAGGTGAAAACGTTACTTATAAAATAAAGATTATTAATAAAGGATACGGTGATGCTCAGAATATAACATTGATAGATGTATTGCCATTTAAAAATATTACTCATGCTGGTAATGTTCAAGTGTTATCATGTGATGGCAATAATATATCTATAGTAGGAGATGGAACAAATAATGCAACATTTTCTGTTAATGGTTCATTGCACGGTGGAAAATATTGTGAATTCACTTATAATGCACATGTGTGGGAAAGACAAAATGATGCATTATATACCAATGAAATAACTATGAATGCCAGCGATACAAGTGGCACTCCATTGCCAATTTTGATAGCAAGAGCAATTATACAGGTTAAAAGTACTCCGGGAATGTTTGTTATAAAGAATGATGCTGTACTATCTTATGGAACTTGCGCACAGGGTAAAGATACAGTTAATTTCACGATAAATCTTATAAATGTAGGGGATGTACCTTTATATGATATAGATATTACAGATATATTACCAGCAGGACTGACTGCCAAAGCATGCACAAATAACACTACAATTAACGGAGGAACAGTTAATTGCACAATAGAAAATTCTACAAAATTAGTTACATGGAAGATCTCAATAATTCCTGCAAAAAATACTACAAATATATCTGTCACTGCAACCGTAGAATGTGATGCACTATCAGGTCTATTAACAAATACAGTTGATACTGTTGCTCATAAGCCGGATTCCACAGAAGTTAGGGCAAGAGATTATGCAACTGTCAAAATATGTACTAAGTCAGACATAGAATGGCATAAATCAACTACACAACAAAAACCGGTGAGTCCAGGTGCCAATATATCTTATACAATATTTGTGCAAAACAAAGGTGAATCCAGAGCAACAAACATTACACTGACAGACAATTTGCCAAATGATTGGACCTATAATGGTGGTAATAGTACAACTGATGACTGTGGCAACGTATGGAATGTATCTGGCACAAATATTATAATTTTTACAACTACTAACTTCAACGGGTCATCATTCTGTAAATTTAATATTAGTGCTAATGTTCCATTAACAACCAGCCCTGGAACTTATTGTAACCAAATATCTGGTGAATGGGAAAATTGCGGAACCCATTACGGCCCGAATAAACAAGTATGTAATGGTGTTAACAGTGGACAAATAGATATTAAAAAAGAAATATATCCGAAAGTTGTGAAACACGGAGATAATGTTAATTATACAGTGACAATATGGAATTATGGTCTTGAGAATGTATCAGTAAATGTTTCAGATTATCTTCCGAAAGGACTTAAAGTGGTTTCCTGTCCGTTTACGACATCATCAGGCCAGTTATGTGAGGGAACCGTAACAATTCCGGCAAGAAATAATATAACATATAACATAATAGCAAATGTGACAGATGATATGACTGATCAGGAATTTACAAATACAATCTACGCAGATGCTAATGTTCCGGGCGGACATGGTAAATCAAGCACAGTAACCGGATATGTTAAAGATCCAAAAATAAACATAGTCAAATGGGCTGATGCAAGTGATGTTGAACCGGGACAGGAAGTAACATTCTATATACAGGTACAGAATCCGTCAGAGACGAACCTAATTAATCTGACAATCAGCGATATACTACCGAATGGCTTTGAATACAAGTACAATAGCAGCCGACTGGACGGACAGCCGTTTAATGAATCAAACCACCAAATATTCAATGTGACACCCGGAGCATACAACGAATCAAGTAATGCTATGCAGCAGAATATAACATGGAATGTCAGCAATATTCCGGGGAAAACGACAAATTTGCTAATCTACAAAGCAAAAGTGCATTGTAATATAACAAAAGGAAAAGATGCAAATGTGAATAAGGTTTGTGTAAATTATTCAACACATGATAATGAAAACGGAAGTGCATGTACAAACTATACTATGTCAGGTCATTTGGCAAATTTAACTATAAACAAATATGCAGATAAGAATAGTGTGAAATGGTTTGATGTTGTTGAATATACAGTAATAATAAAGAATCCTGCAATAAATTCAGCACACGCAATACTAAAAGAAATAAATGATACAATGGCTAAAAATCTAAAGTACATTAATAATTCGGCAACAATAAACGGAGAAAAAATAAATCCAAATGTTATTAAGGGAAATTACAGTGTGGGGACAACGTTAATATGGAACGGTTCAACGATAAATGATACAGCAGTATGGGTTGGAACAAAGGTCGTTTTGAAGTACAAAGTACTGATAATGACAGGATCAAACGGAATACTTGATAACAATGTATCTCTGGAATATTATGACCCATTACCTGGGTATTTTGATCCGGAAGCAGTTTTTAGGGCGTCATTTAGAAGTAACATAGTGAGAGACGGATACACGCCAAAACAAAGTATTGTTGAAACAAAAAATGCAAAATTAATGTTAGGGGATGAAATAAATACGCCTGTAATAATTACCTCAACAATATACCTGAAACAAGGATGGAATCTGATTTCATTGCCGATACAACCACAAGATACAAACATAGATGCGGTTTTGAACAATATAAAAGGCAAATATACAGATGTATTTACTTATAACAATAAATGGATTTATAAGAGTGAATATATGAATAAGTGGTTTGGTGATTTGAGTAACTTAGAGGCAGGAAAAGGATACTGGATTAAAGTTAAGGAAGATTGCAATTTAACAATTGATGGACTTAAAGTTAAGAGTGCGAATATATCTTTGGAGCAAGGATGGAATTTGATTGGACCTGTAACAACAACACAGGACAATATTTCATTGGACAACCTCAATGTGCAATATACGGATGTATTTACTTATGAAGGCAAATGGGTTTATAAGAGTGAATATATGAATAAGTGGTTTGGTGATTTGAGTAACTTAGAGGCAGGAAAGGGCTACTGGATTAAGGTTGAGAACAACGAGACAATACGGCAATAGGAATTTTTCCCTATTGTAGGATTTTTTTCTTAAATTTTTTTTATTTTATATTTTTAATGGTCTAATAATCTCACTGTGTTTTGGATATTTCTAAAATTATCCATTTTGAAAATACTGTTGTGAAGTTCTAAAATTTTTGGCATAAGCAATGTGATTTGTTTTCGGTGAGTATTGCTTTTTAGTCACTATCTTGATTTCATAAAATGAACTTGCTCAATAGAGTTGTTGCAAATTAAAAATTTTAAATGTGAAAATTAATAAAATTCAAAGGAATTCAAAGGTTGAAAAGTTATTTTGCAACATGTCTAATATTAAAGGGTAAATCACTTGTAACAGTTAAAAAATCACAAGTAACCTCCACTCTTTATTGAGAATATTCCATAAAATATAAAATGAATAAAATTTTTTCATTTATTTTTGTATTATCGATTGTATTGGTTTTATCTGTGCAACAGATATCAGCAGAATGTAATGCGACAGTTTGGGGAAAAATTGACTTTTCAAAATATCCTAACAGTGCAGCAACGAATGTAACAATTCAAATAAGTAATATGGTGAACGATGTTCCCATAAGTCAGTTAAATTCTACACAAACCGATGAGAATGGATTTTATACTACAAACATCTTTTTTAACGGCACATCAAAAAATATATCTGTAAAAATAACAAAAGAAAACCAAAATGTAAAAGAATACCCATCAATTCAGATTAATTGTAGCGACAATATTTCTATAAATTATTCTGTTGAAAAATGTAACTCTGCAATTTTTTATGTTGGATATATTAAAGATATCAAAGATGAAAACTTTGTAAATATTAATGAAACGGATGAAGGAGAAGAAGTAAAAATACATTTGGCAGCGGTTCCAAAAGACAGTAAAGGAGTATATAACGAATCTGCAAATTTTACAAAAACAGACGAAAATAGTTCTGTTTGTGTTCTGCCTATAGTTATATACTCTTTTTGGCAAACGAATTTAACCTCGTGGGCAGATCCAACAAAAAATTATTATTACAGAGTGTATGATGATGAGAGTTATAGTGTTATTAATTCTTCAAATTACTCATCTTTGACGAGTTGCAGTTCATCTATTCGTGTAGAGATATCAAAAAATTTTATCAGATTTCCGCGAAAAAGTGTCGGGGATAATTGCAGTCATGGTGACGAATGCAGGAGTAATTTTTGTGATCAGACCTCTCGCACATGTCAATGTAATTGTCATGCAGATTGTGCAGGCGATCAGATTTGCAACGCAACAAACCAATGTCAGAATTTATTTTGCCTTGGTAATCAGAGAGTATTTAATAACACATGTATTAATTGTAGTTCTTATGATTTTGATAATAATAACATAACAGATATTTTTGATGCTGTTTCTGTTTTAGAATATATTAGTGGCGAAAAAAAAGACATTTCAGGATGCGCAGATGTAGACAATAATAGGATTATTGATTTATTTGATGCGGCATATATTTTATATTATTTATAGTTTTTTTAATAGGCTTTTATATTTAATATCATAATGTTGCTATGAAATTTCAAAAAATTTCGCTGTCATCACGGGGTTGAAAATAAGAGCATTTTAATTTTATGAAATATAAATTTATTTAGTAAAATTTTTATAATTATTTGTTGTATAGTTTAATTAATTATATTAAGATGAATAAAAAAATTTTGTTTGCGGGTTTAGTAATAATTATGGTAGCATATATGTATTCAGCATCGGCTGAGACTTGTTCTGCATCAATATCCGGAAAAATTATCTTTGGGGGACAAAATAACAGTGCAGCAATAAATGCAACCATCCAAATAGTTAGTACATCAGGTTTATTAAATTATACAGAAACAGATGAAAATGGACTTTATACCTTTAATATTTCTTTTACTCCTCCTTCAAAAAATATATCTGTAAAAATGATAAAAAAAGATGCTTACAATTCGGAGGGAAAAAATTTTACATGGATTATTGATATGGCTAATATGAGGTCAATTAATTGTAGCGATAATATTTCTTTAAATTATTCTATTCAAAAGTGTTTGGCAGCAATTCCTTACAAAGGATCTTTTAAAAACGAAAACTTTGCAAATATTAATGAAACAGATGAAGGAAATGAAGTAAAAATACATTTGGTAGTGATTCCAAAAGATGGTAAAGGAGTATATATAGAATATACGAATTTTACAAAGACGGATGAGAGTAGTTCTGCTTATGCTTTATCTATAGATACTTACACTTTTTGGCCAATGAATTTATATTTGTGGGCAGATCCAACAAAAAATTATTATTACAGAGCGTATGATTATGAAAATTTTAGTGCCATCTCTTTTCCAAATTTCACATCCTCAGCAATTTGTAGTTCATCTACTACCGACATAACAGAACATTTTTTAAGATTCTCAAGAAAAAATGGCAGTGAAAGTTGCAGTTATAATGATGAATGTAAAAGTAATCTGTGTTATAATGGAATATGTAAGGTATCAAATTTTTGTACAAATAATTCGGGGTGCAATACTACTGCATTTTGCAATTCAAGCAATAACCTATGTATGCCAAAAAAAGATATCGGTGAAAATTGTTCAGCTGAATATGAATGTAAGACAAATGTATGTAACATAACATGTCAGGGATATACTTATTATAAAGATGCAGATAATGATGGTTACGGAGATAGTTTTAATGTCGGTAATAGGTATGTTAGTCAAACAGATAACGAAACTGTAATGCTTTATAATGGATACAATTATACAAAAACAAGCGGAGATTGCAATGACACCAGCAACGCACAACATCCGGGAGCAACAGAAATTTATAATCTGTTGGATGATAATTGTAATAATAAAACAGACGAATGTTCTCCGGCAAATTCTTCGGTTAATAATACTCTCTATTGTAATGAAAATGCAACAATGCAGTTAAAGCAGGAGATTAATACTTCATGTTCGGCAAATTATAAATGTTTAAACAATACCTGCAATAATTACAGCAACAGATGCCTGCCGAATATAACAAATTTCTGTTATAATAATAGCGACTGTGAGGTTTCAAATTTCTGCAATTCAAGCAAGCAGTGCCAGCAAAAGAAAGAAATTAATACCAATTGTTCAGCTGAATATGAATGTAAGACAAATGTATGTAACACAACATGTCAGGGATATACTTATTATAAAGATGCAGATAATGATGGTTACGGAGATAGTTTTAATATCGGTAATAGGTATGTTAGTCAAACAGATAACGGAACTGTAATGCTTTATAATGGATACAATTATACAAAAACAAGCGGAGATTGCAATGACACCAGCAACGCACAACATCCGGGAGCAACAGAAATTTATAATCTGTTGGATGATAATTGTAATAATAAAACAGACGAATGTTCTCTGGCAAATTCTTCGGTTAATAATACTCTCTATTGTAATGAAAATGCAACAATGCGGTTAAAGCAGGAGATTAATACTTCATGTTCGGCAAATTATAAATGTTTAAACAATACTTGCAATAATTACAGCAACAGATGCCTGCCGAATATAACAAATTTCTGTTATAATAATAGCGACTGTGAGGTTTCAAATTTCTGCAATTCAAGCAAGCAGTGCCAGCAAAAGAAAGAAATTAATACCAATTGTTCAGCTGAATATGAATGTAAGACAAATGTATGTAACACAACATGTCAGGGATATACTTATTATAAAGATGCAGATAATGATGGTTACGGAGATAGTTTTAATATCGGTAATAGGTATGTTAGTCAAACAGATAACGGAACTGTAATGCTTTATAACGGATACAATTATACAAAAACAAGCGGAGATTGCAATGACACCAGCAACGCACAACATCCGGGAGCAACAGAAATTTATAATCT
>CCXY01000052.1_pt1 | contig 15360 bp, 13 predicted proteins | sample 244351 | NCBI WGS metagenome assembly CCXY01 (sample SAMEA2779768, study PRJEB6121) | groundwater metagenome | isolation source: sulfidic groundwater | reverse complement strand
TATGCCATTCAATAAAAAGTGCAATTTCTGCCGTTGNAGCANTTAAAAGAGCAGCCATTATAAGGATTTATCAGTAATCGTTCGGAAGTGCATTCACGCCTTCCGCTTGCTTTACTGTAAAACCAGCCGTGAATTTCCTTTTTTGAATCAACGATAATGTGGGGATACGGATGCTCAATAACTTTATAAATTTTGTTGTTCAGGGAAATTTCCATTTGAAATTTTATAGTATATCTTGAAATTTCTTTTTTCGATTAAAAATGGTATCCTCTCAATAAAACAAGGTAAATTAAATTGTATATCTCTACTTTACGAGTGCAAAATACTAAATTTTTACNTNNNANATTTAGATATTTTTAGTAAGATAATGCCAATAGTTGGGTAGTGTCCTAAAACATAGTTGGTATTTATAAACAGCATCCTAATTTTATATATGGCAACAAAAAATAAATTAGGGGCTGATCCCAAAGAGGAATTTTGCTCTAACTCAAATTGTAGCGATTATAGCCAGGACTTACGCAAACCAAAAGTAAACCATTGAATTACTGAAGCCTTTTTACGAGGCAAATGCGTAAGCCATAATAGCAAAAAGAGTATAGGCAACATAACTAAATACAGACATGATAAGAATGGCAAACAATCATTAAGATTTTACCAACTATAAATTAGGACACTACCAAAATTTGCTTTAAAAATCGCTATGCAGCGACTTACCCCCCATTATTGAGCAAATACATTTAGAAGTATAATATATAATAGACATGTTGCAAAATAACTTTTCAACCTTTGAATTTTATTAATTTTTACATTTAAAATTTTTAATTTGCAACAACTCTAATATAAGACCAAAATGGACACAATAGATATCAAAAAAATAAAACCTTATGTTGAGAAAAAGAAAATTAATGTAATTTTTTAGGCTTTTATATTTAATATTGTGATGTTGCTATGAAGTTTCAAAAAATTTCGCTGTCATCACTGGGTTGAAAATAAGAGCCATTATTTTAATCAATAAAAATTAATATATAATCTAAGAAAAAAATATGAACAACAAAAGAAAAATTCCTGGCATGCTTTATATACTTGTATCCTTCATCCCATGGATTATTTATTGGATATTATGTGGTATGGGAGACAAATCAGGCATTATCATTCCGCTTGCAGTCTCTTTACTGCTCGTAATTCCTCAAATTCGCAAACAGGATTTCAATCTAATGGATCTTACCTCTGTTTTCTATTTTGTTATTGCGGCAGCAGGCACATTCATTCTCAACCTGAATATATTTGTAGAAAATAGTGGTTCTATTGGTTATTTTGCGTTATTTCTTATGGCATTGTTTTCCCTGATTATTCGTCAACCATACACATTGCAGATTTCAAAAAAAGACTACCCCGAGATATACTGGAAAGATAAAAGTTTTTTGCTTATCAATACTATGATCACGGGAATTTGGGCAGGCATTTATATTGCAAATGTATTTGTATTCTTTTTTCTTCAAATTCCGTTGTCAATAATTCTTTCAAATGTTTTGATTGCTTTTGGTATTGTGTTTTCCATAGTTTTTCCATTGAAAGCACCGGTTTATTTTACCTTGCGGGAATTTAAGAAATATGATTGGGATGTTGAAGCGGACACTCAAAAACCAAAGGATGAAAAGGAGTATGATGTTATTATTATTGGATCGGGGATAGGGGGTTTAACCTGCGGTGCCCTGCTTTCAAAAAAAGGATATAAAGTGTTGATAGTAGAGCAACACTATCAGGTCGGAGGGTATTTTTCATCCTTTCAGAGAAATGGATTTGTTTTTACTGCAGGGGTGGAAGATGTAAGTGGACTATGGGAAAATGGGCCTGTAACCAATCTTCTAAATGAACTAAATTTAAATAAGGGGGATTTGTTTGTAAAAACCCGTAAAAGATATATTTTCAAAGGCAGAGAGATTGATATACCGGATAATGTGAATGATTGTGTGAAATTGCTTTCAGGGATCTTCCCGGATGAGAGGGAAAATATCTCCTCTTTCTTTGCTGATGTTGAAAAATCCTACACCGAACTTCATAAAGATATGGTTTATGGTGTTTCATTACCTGACTATTTAATTGCCAAAATATTCGGAAATAAGATTGCTGATTACCCAAAAGATCATCCACATCTTTCTGATTGGTTGAATAAAACATATCAACAGAAACTTGATGAATACTTTAAAAATAATGATCTAAAGGCATTACTTTGCGTTCTGATTCCGCATATTGGAACAACGCCAGAAGAAACGCAGGGAAACAATGCCCTTTCAGCAGTACTTTCCTATTATCTTTATGGAGGATATTTTCCAAAAGGAGGGATGAACTTTGCCCTGGCATTAAAAAAATTTATTGAAAAATACAATGGAAAGATTTTATTGAAACATAAAGTTGATAAAATTTTAGTTGAAAATGGTAAAGTTACTGGAGTGAAGGTCAAAAATGATGTTTTTTCTGCACCGGTTGTTGTATCAAATGCAGATGCAAAAACCACGTTCATGGAATTTATTGGAGAGGAAAATTTAGATAAGGGATTTGTAGAGTATATTAAAAATTTAAGGATGTCTGTTTCCTGTTTCATTGTATTCTTGGGTGTGGACATGGATTTATCCGATTATCCAACACATATTATGGATTCTGATAATGGTTATTTCCTAATTATTAATTCAAATGCTGATCCGGATTTATCGCCAAAAGGAAAGGCAAGCATTACAATAATAACAAATGCAAACTACTGTGAATTTCCAGAAAGAATGACAAAAGAGTATTCACAAAAGAAAAAAGAATTTGCTGAGAGATTGATCAAGAAAGCGGAAAACGCTATCCCTGATTTAGGAAAACACATAGTTGTCCAGGACAGTGCAACACCAAAAACATTTGAAAGATATGTCTCTATGCCCGAAGGGGCAATTTATGGTTTTGACCAATCAATTAAAACAAAAAGACCCTACTTTAAAACACCAATAAAAGGAATATACTTAACAGGCGCTTCAACTTTTCCGGGTGGTGGAATTGAAGCAGTTGTAATATCAGGAGTAATTTGCGCGAGAGATATATGTAATTGGAAGATTTAAGACAACAGATGGGGATTTGAGTCATATACACGAGATATATTGTCTTATTTCACTGCGTCCAAATTTGCTCTGCTATCGTTTTGCAAACTTCGCATAGCCTGATTTCGTTGTATTCGTTAATTTCAGTGGCTAACGAAAGGGGATAATTTTAGAACTAAACGAACTAAAAACGAAACGAACGAAAGGGGAATTCCGTAACGAGAAGATCGATTTTGTTTCACAAAAGAGATTTTACTTTAAATAGTGAAACTAAACCACATTTAGTATTTGTTTAGCTATACTGCTAAACGGCAGAAATTGCACTTTTTATTGAATGGCATATTGTATGTTGCTTACGAACAAGAGATTTACTCTTTGCTTACATTACAGTTTCATAAATTTGAAAAAACGCAGTCTGTGAAGTTGTGAAGTATAAATATTAGCAGGGCTTGTGATTTTTGTTAATGTAAACACATTTGATTATAGGGGGTATTTTCATTAAGTTGACGCCAATGTTCACATTATAAATCAAATGTTGTGGATTTAAAAGAAAATATGTGTCTTAAAAGCAGCGGAAATATTCGAGTATTTCTGTCAACGCGATGACACTTTTAGCGTTTTTGTATCTGAACTTTTTAATTTTTACAAAATTCTCTCATCAACACAGTTGCATAATTTCCCTTTTCAAGCCAGAATTTAAACAAAACATCACTTTTTTCGGATGCTTCTTTACTTCCTGTTACTTCGTAACCAAAGTTCTTAAAATTTAAATTTATCTTCCTTAAATCACCTTTTCTTGACAAAAATTTTATTTCATGCTTAAAAATTTCCTTTGTTATTCCTTCTTTTTCCATAACCTTATTTATAATTTCACCTGTCTCTCTGGTTGGAAATTTTGATTTATATCCGATGATCGGAAGCACAACATCCTGTTTTGAATTAACATAGTCGCATTCAATCCTGCTTAATCCGAAATTTTTCATTTTTTCAGATAAAATTTTGTTAAACAAATAACTCTGATACCCTGCAATAAAAATATCAAGGAAAAAGTAAGGGAGTGAGCGGACAGCTCTCATAGGGTCATTTGTATCTTTAATCATCCTGCCAAACAAATTATCTTTTTTCAGCATTTCCAATAAGTTTTCATATTCCCTAAGAACCAGATGCCTTCCGTAAATATGCGTATCATAATTTGCCCCGAATCTCTGAACACCGAAATAATTCGGAACTCCTGCATTGCTGATTTCCGTTAAAATTTTATTGCTCCTTTCGGTTGTTTCTGCTTGAGCATTGTTGCAATTCCTCACATAAATTTCAAAAAAATTTCCGTTTAAATATCCGAGCCGGATTTTTCTTTTAATGCGAAATTTTTCAGTTATTTTAAATTTACCTGTAAATTTATCGTTGCCCGTATTTTTATTATTATCTGTAAATTTATCAATTAAAGACAATTCGTCTGTTTTTTTTGAAATTTCATCAGAATACGGAATTGAAATTTTTTGAACTGTGTTCGCATTTTTATCTTTATTTCCTGCATAACCAATAAACCTACTGTCAAGATGCAAGTAACCTCTGAGTATCGCTATAAAATTCTCTGTTGTCAGGTCTTCCTTTTCAACGACTATGCACAAATGCTCGCCTTTTTCATCTCTCTCAACATCAGAATCTTCAATTACTTTAAAATCGTTCTTGTCTTTCTTTATAATTCCTCCGATTCCTTTCGTATCGCTTGAATAAAATTCAAGGCCTATGGATTTTTCATTCTCAAAGATTGTCTGTTTCATTGTTTTTGTACTGCGTAGTGTAATTTAAATTTAAATGACAATTAAATTTATAACTCAAAATTTAACTTATTTATAGTTGAAGTCATAACAAAATAGACAAAATAATCCCAAATAGATTTAGGCACACTCACCTAATACCTCTTTTTAAGGGTGTGGTCTAAATTGTTGTGTCATGTACTATATTATTAAACCGACTTTCCGCACATCCCCCTCAAAAATGATAAAATTTACAAATTTTTTGTCTAAATTTTGCGAAAAACAATCGGAAATTAAAAAAATTTGATCAGATGTGCGGAATGTAGGATTAAAAGTTAACGCTCATATGTTAATTTTTATTGATTAAATCATTTGTTTTCATTGTTTTGTAAAAATTTAGTTTTTTTCATAAGATTTTTGGAAAAAGTTTGAAAAATTTCCAAATATTTTTGCAAAAATGTGAGAATGAAAAAAAGCGAAAAAAATATATTCCAAAAACTTCATCAAAATGTTCATAGGGTCATGAGTTTCTCTTCTTTCGTTGAAGAAGAACTGACACAATGTATACTGCTCAACGGCAGAAATTGCGCTTTTTATTGAATGGCATATTGTATGTTGCTTACGAACAAGAGATTTACTCTTTGCTTACATTACAGTTTCATAAATTTGAAAAAACGCAGTCTGTGAAGTTGTGAAGTATAGCATATTCTTGAAGATTGTATTTAGATATTCCTCTATAATTCTGAAGAAAAGGTCTCAATAATGAAAACCTGTTTTCAGCATTATTTGTACATATATCTCCATCAGCATATTCTCCATTTGAATGATTTATCGCAAAATGCGGACAAATACCATTTAAGCAATTATAAATCGGATAATCGTCATGATACACGATTATGTTGCCTTCTATATGATTCTGAAATATGTCAACAATATATTTTCCATTCAAATGTAATGGGACAAAAAACTTTGTCTTTCCATGTTTTCTTTCTGTAATTACAATAATTGCAGGTTTGTCTTTCTCAAAAGTTCCCCTTCCAGGAGGTGCTTTCAAGCCCCTTTTTCTTGGTTCTCTATCAAGATTTTTGTTTCCTTTTTCTCCGGCAGTAATGTACATTTCGTCGATTTCTATCTTAAGTACAAGTTCTCCTGACAATTTTTCCATCATTTCCTTAAGAAACACAGATTTTCTTATTTTTTTTACCAAATTATATGCTGTATGATAGTACAATCCAAGTTTTTCGGCAATATTCATAATACTACATTTATCAAGAGAAATGACTGCAATAAACCACCTTTTTAGCGGAATTTTTGAATGAGAAAACACAGTGCCAGTTCTTACAGTGAACGAATGATTACAATTCTTACAGATGTAATTTTGATATGCATTTACATGCCCATTCTTGACAATATTTTTCTTTGATTTGCAATGCGGACAAAATACGCCGTTTTTCCATCTGACTTTTTCTAACAATTGCATACATTCCTTCTCATTTAAATCATATATTATTTTTTCCATTTCTTAATATTATTTAATATGTTCAAATACTAATTAAAAATGTTTCTAAAAATAATAACTATTATTTTAATCAATAAAAATTAACATATGAGCGATTATAATTTAAATTATAAAAATGTTTCCGTTTGGCGGAGGAAATCCAAAACAGATGAAGGCAATGCTTCAGCGCATGGGAATTAAAATGGAAGAGATTGAAGCGAGCGAAGTTATTATAAAGAGGACTGACGGGAAAAATTTAAGAATTACAAACCCCGAGGTTTCAAAGATTATAATGCAGGGAAATGTACTTTTTAATGTGGCGGGAAAGGTTGAAGAAATTTCCAGACAGGAAATACCTGTAGAAGCAATAAATCGGGAGGATGAAAAGGTTGATATTACTGACGACGATATAAATTTAGTAATGGCACAAACAGGTTGTAATTATGAAACCGCAAAGAATGTATTGGAAGAAAATGAAGGAGACATTGCAAGTGCGATATTGAAAGTGAAGAAATAATTCCGTTTATAGGTATTAATTTTATATAAATGGACATCTCAAGAATTTTAAAGAAATATAATGGTAAAAATTTGAAAATCGTAACAATAGGTAGCCATTCTGCATTAGATGTTTGTGACGGAGCAAGTGAAGAAGGAATAAAATCAGTGGTATTTGCACAAAAAGGAAGGGAAAAGCCATACGCATATTACAAAAAGACAAAAATCGGAAATTACGAAAGGGGCTGTGTTGATGAAATTTTGCTCCTGGATAAATTTAAGGATATTTTAAATTTTAGGGAAGAGCTGATAAAAGAAAATGCAATTATTGTGCCAAACAGGGCTTTGACTTCCTATCTTTCAATTGACGAAGTTGAGAAATTTGATGTCCCTTTTTTTGGAAACAGATATATGTTAAGAATAGAAGAAAGAACGGAAAAAGAAAATTATTACTCGTTGCTTGAAAAGGCAAATCTGCCATATCCGAAAAAGATTGAAAAGTCCGAATATATAGACAAACTTTGTATGATTAAGCTTCCACACGCAAAAAAACGATTAGAAAGAGGATTCTTTACTGCTGCATCTTATAAAGAATATACAGAAAAGTCGGAAAAATGGATAAAGCAGGAAATTATAACAAAGGATGACTTATATAATGCACGGATTGAGGAATATATAATTGGACCTGTATTCAATTTAAATTACTTTTATTCACCGTTTTTCGGACTTGAACTGCTCGGAGTTGATTACAGATTTGAATCAAGTTTGGATGGACATGTACGACTGCCTGCAAAACAGCAATTAACGGTTGCGGGAACACAGGAATATCCCGAATATACAGTGTGCGGACATGCAAATGCAACTTTGCGGGAATCACTGCTTGAAAAGGCGTTTATGATGGGTGATAAATTTGTTGAGGCATCAAAAAAATTTTACGAGCATGGAATTATAGGGCCATTTTGTCTGCAAACATGCGTCGATAAGGACTTAAATTTCGTCATTTATGATGTTGCTCCGAGAATTGGAGGGGGAACAAATATTCACATGAATGTCGGGGCACCTTATGGAAATACAATGTGGAGAAAGCCGATGTCAACGGGAAGAAGGATTGCACTTGAAATAAAATATGCAGGAGAAATTGATGAATTAGAGAAGGTTGTGACTTAACTTAAAATTTACAGGACTTACGCAAACCAAAAGTAAACCATTGAATTACTGAAGCCTTTTTACGAGACAAATCAGTAAGTCCTAATAAAATCAAATTTTTAACGTTCAAAAATTTATTTAATTTAAATACTTCTAATTTAAATTAATGGCTCTTATTTTCAACCCAGTGATGACAGCGAAATTTTTTGAAACTTCATAGCAACATCACAATATTAAATATAAAAGCCAAAATGATTAATGTTGAAAAAAATGGCGATAGAATAGTGATTAAATTTCCATATAATAAGAATTATGTTGAAAAAGTCAAAACAATTGAGGGTCACTGGTGGAATATTGAGGAAAAATATTGGAGTTTTCCATATTCTGAGTTGGGGAATCTTTTATCTATATTTGACGGTGAAAAACTTGACATTGACCCTTCTCTTCACATCAGAAATTTCGAAGACCTGAAGAGAGAACTTGTCTCAAGAAATTACATCTCAAAAACGATTAAGGCATATCTATACTACAACGAAGATTTTCTGAGGGCTGTAAAGAAGAACCCGCCAGAAGTTACTAATGAAAATGCGAAAAATTACTTATTTTATCTCGCAGAGCAAAAGGATGTATCAACATCAAATTTGAACATTGCCATAAATGCTTTGAAGTTTTACTACGGTGAGGTTTTGAAACGAGATTTTGTGTATGAGATTAAGAGACAAAGGAAGAATAAGAAGCTGCCTGTCGTATTAAGCAAAGAGAAGGTTTCCAATATCCTATCATCGGTTTCCAACATTAAGCACAGGGCACTCCTGATGCTCGCTTATTCTGCTGGGTTAAGAGTCAGCGAAGTGGTGAAGTTGAGGGTCGAGGACATCGATGCTCAAAGAAAGTTGATCCACATCCGGGGTGCAAAAGGGAGAAAGGGCAGATACACTCTGCTATCAGAAGTAACATTGAAAACACTGCATCTGTATCGGGACGAGTTCAAGCCAAACGAATGGTTGTTCCCAGGAGCGGAAAAGGGCAGACACATCTCAATTCGGACGGCTCAATCAATCTTCGAACACGCAAATGAACGAGCAGGCATTGTGAAAGATGTGACAATCTATAGTTTGAGGCACAGCTTTGCAACTCATCTCCTCGAAAGTGGAACAGATCTGCGTTACATCCAAGAACTGCTCGGGCACCAGAGTTCGAAGACAACAGAGATTTATACCCACGCAAGCAGTAGGTCTCTCAGCAAGATTATCAATCCACTGGACACGATGGATATATCCGTCAAGGAGGGCACAGATTGAAGTTAACTGGCAATGTGCCAAAAGCAAATATATACGCAATGCGTCTATACCACCAAAATGTAATGATATACGCATTGCGTATATGAACGAGTTATACAAAATTTCAAACCCTGCCTTGATTTAGATAAATTTATAAAATATTATTTTAATTATTATTTTAATTATTAAATAAAGGAGTAAGATATGAAAAATAATATGGAAAAAATGGATTCACACAGAAAGACCGCAGGAATTGTGTTGGATGTGAGGATAATCCTTGCAGTGCTATGGATAGCTTGGATGTTATGTAGTTTAAATGGGGATACGTACCGCTTAAATGATCCGGTTGTACTAAAGTCTACACTTGAGAATACTGGATCTGTCGTAGCAACCCCCGAAATATTGTGGGTAACGTCAATAATATTTGTGGTTCCTATTCTTATGAGTGTCTTGACTCTGACGTTGAAGTATCCTGTGAGTCGTTGGGCAAACCGCATCATAGGTATATTCTATGCGATTATGCCTCTTGCTTTTTTGGTTTTACATCTTGTTGTATGGCGATCCGCTGGTTATGAGATAGTTTGGTCAACAGCACAACTTGTGTTTGCCTTACTGGTTGTCTGGTATGCCTGGAAATGGCCTAACCCTGAAGGTAATTCTAAACTCTTGAAATAATAAAGAGATTAGTAAAAACGGCAGGGTTTGAAACTCATGGGGGCGCTGCGCTTTCGTCGCTATCGCTCCTCACCCTCGTATAACAGGGCTTAAACGGAAAATGCCTCAGCTTGGCATTTTCCCAAATTGCTCAGCTACGCTCCGCAACTTCGTTTAAGCCCGACGTTATATGAAATTTCAAACCCTGCTTTGATTTAGATAAATTTATAAAACATTATGGCTCTTATTTTCAACCCCGTGATGACAGCAAATTTTTTTGAAATTTCATAGCAACATCACGATATTAAATATAAAAGCCTTAATTTTAAAATTAAAAATATTGTTTCTTGATATTTTTATTTAATCTTCAAAATTTAATTGATAATTTAAAGAAATATAAGTGGCCTACTTCTATTTGCTACTCAACCGCTAGCATTTAGACATTTACCCTGTTTCTTAAGAGCATTATTGATTATAGGAAAACCACGAAAGATTGTACCACCTCGAGTAGCTACTGCAAAGAAATAATTGGAGCTTGTCACATCTATTTTTTTCAAAAATATTCTAATTGGAATTGGAATTGTTAAACCATGGGTAGGAAATACAAATCCAATATTTTCAGCTTTTGTGACAAAATTATTATCCATAATAGCTCGCACAATTGGGATTAGTTCTGTATCGGGTATAAGGTTTTTTAATTCTTTGGCAATGAATAATGAATTACCAGTTCCTGAAAAATAATAAATTTCTGTACTCATGTTTTTACCTCCTTACTCTCCAATCTTTAATATTTTTTCACAGCCTGCCCGTGCCTTTCAGCTAACGGAATCGGGCTATACGAAGTCGGCGATAGCCGATTTGGGCGAAGCGTAGCGAAGCCGTATAGCTCGTGTTATATGAAGTGGCGATTGAAATTTAGCTCTTAATAGCTTCATTTTTTTCAGCTTCCATCATCTCGATTGCTTCTGGATCGATTGAGCCATCTTTTAAAAATTCTTTCGCTCTTTTTATGGCCTGCTCATAAAAAAATATCATCTTATCCTTCTCTCCTCTCCTTCTGTACACGTTTGCTAAACCCAAAAAACCATCGTGATGTTCTGGCTGAGACAAAGTCAATTTTTTGAATATCTTTTCTGCTTCAGCTAATTTATTATCCTCTAAGTAGTCCATTCCCTCATTGTACCATTCTAAATCATCTTCCTCGTAAGGCTTGATATGATCGTATTCTTTTCTTATTTCATCTAAGAATATACAACATTTTTGGTATGGTCTACCGCTCCCACAAACACACAAAAGTTTATCTTTCATATTCATCATCACCTCACCTTCCTGCTATTTTTGCCATTTCATATAACGTTTTCGGGCTATACGAAGTTTGCCCGTAAGGGCAAATTTGGGCGAAGCCACGAAGTGGCTGAGCCGTATAGCTCGTGTTATGTGAAGTGGCGGTATTCATATTGCCAATCTCCTCAATAAGGGCATTCATCGAACATGGTACAATATGCATCCTTTTCGCTTATGCATCGAGTTGGACATATTTCACAAACACTGAGTAGTATATCCCATGTTTTTGAAATTACATCCAGCATTTTATTAACCATTCTATCATTGAGATTTGGAAAGTAACATTCTATCATTTCATACGAAAAATACACATTCTCGATTCTACCCGATAGTTTTTGTAAGATAATATCCTTCATCTCCTTTGATACATAAATTGAAAACTCAGCAAGGGCTTCATCACCGATTTTGTGTTTCTTTAGCTGTTTTCCAAGATCTGCCTTCATATCGTCATAGATGCTCATGGATAATTCATAACAAAACCAGTTTAGTTTTATCTTCTCACATTCACTAGAATAGAATGATGTTGTTTTTATTGGACTTGTTCCAAATTTGTCCCCTTCACTTTCCATTATATTCACCTTGATTTTATTTGTGTTATTATTAGGACTTACGCATTTGCATAGTAAAAAGGCTTCAGTAATTCAATGGTTTACTTTTGGTTTGCGTAAGTCCTGATTATGATAGACCACACTTCCATTTCATATAACGGCTGCGGATAAAAGAAGTTGTCGAAGGCAATTTGGGGAAATCTTTGATTTCCCTTTTATCCGCTGTTATATGACCCGAAGGGCAAGGTTGCGAAGCAACCGCAGAGTTCCGAACCCCGCCGATACTTCACACCTGGTTTCTTGTTTTGAGCTGTTATGCGCAGATGCAACCTCTATATCCTATCTATCCAATTTATAATAATTTCAGCTCCTTTAAGCACTGTTGATTTTCCATGTGAACCCTCGTTTATGATTTCATAATTCTTATTTGGATTTTTCCATGCTTCAAAAATTTGATCACACCCAGCTTTATCCACAATCATATCATTCTTACCGTATAACAACAGTAATGGGTAATCTGCTTGTCGAGCATATTTAACCATCGCATCCATTACCTTTTTCGATTCCAACATATAATGCATACTAAAATATTTTACTAAAAGTGGATCATTATTTCGTAGTTCTGATTCTCTTCTATCATTTTCATTTTCTATTATTGATGGATCTCCCGCCATATTAACAATTGGTGTATGTGGTGCAAATATATAGTAACCAATATATTTTAGATAATCTCCGATGCTTGGGCTCATTCCCTCTGCAGATTTTTGTTTATACGGAGGGTTTACGAGTATAAGACCATCAATTTTCTGTAATTTATCAGCTCCTACTAATGCAACTGCACATGACATGCTATGTCCGTATAAGATTATTTTTTGTTTGCTGTCTTGGTAAGATTTATCGCCTTTTATTATTTCAACATAATCCTCTATAAAATCCGAAAAATCTAAAATGTCACCTCTTTTGCCCTCCGAATATCCGGTACCGCGAGGATGAATCACTACAACACGATTTTCATTATTGCTTAGTTTCTCAATAATGTCTTTTTCGGTCGTGTCCCCAGCTTGTTAATTAAATTCTGCTGAGGATTATCTCAGTTTTAATCAAGGAATTCCCCGAGGAGAAATCGCTAAATTTAGTATTTTAAAAGACTTATTTACTCAGAATATCAATATACTTAACGAAGTTTCGTTGAAATCAAAAAAATGTTAATGACTTGGGGACAGCATCCCTTAATATTGAGCAAGTTCAATTCCGGAAATAATAAAAATTGTGCATTTATATTCATTTTTAGGAACATACTCATAAACAAATGTTTTTGTTCCATCTCTTATAGTAATGAAGAAACCTTCCTCATTGTCTTTGGGGATNGGACGCTCTGGATTTTTCATTCCTTGCGCCAAGGCATAAGGATGAGTAGTATAAAAGATATAACGCTTATAAATATTAAGTATGGTTTGTATTTTTTCATTTGTAACAAATTTTTTACATTTTATACTGGCTGTTGCCCTCCATTTTTTTTAAAGCCTGCAATCAAAAGCCAAATGATCATCATGACTTCGCCGATAAATGTATAAGAAGATAAATCGAATCCTAAATCAAACGACATAAATTTCAGCAAAGATCCAACTACATATCCTAAGCCTGCGATTGTCAGAAAGACGCTGATAAATTTAGGAACAAAGCCGGATTTATACGTCAGATACGCCAAAGGAAGCAGCCACAAGCCCCAGAAAACTGTGGCAATATTGACTCCGAATTCATATAAGTCGCAAAACAGCATTATCAGGGCGTTGAGATTGGTGGTCCCGAATGCAGAAACATATCCTCCGTCTAAAAGCAGTAGCGGAGCGAACAGATTAACCAGATTAAGGAGCGCGATTGGAATGCTTATAACGACAAGCAGCGCCATTATTCTCGCCCATTCCTTATTTACAGATTTAAACAATTCGTATAGATAATAGATTAAAAAAATAAATGAAATCTCACCCATCAAATCCAACATTATAGCATACCGGAACATATGCCCCGATGCTTGAATATTATTAACCGTCGCTATGGCGTCGCCAGGCACAAATATAGAGTTGAAATAACTCCAACTATACCCCGTACCTATGGCCAAAATCAGGAAAAATATTCCTGCGTTTCTAGCTGTTTTTCTTTCTGAACTCATTTTGTGTGAATCCATTTTTTCCATATTATTTTTCATAATCTTACTCCTTTATTTAAAAATTAAGGCTCTTATTTTCAACCCCGTGATGACAGCAAAATTTTTTGAAATTTCATAGCAACATCACGATATTAAATATATGAGCCAAATTTAAGGCACATAACCATTCATCTTCTTATATTCCAAATGCAACCATTAAAAACCACAATACAAGCACCATCCAAACAACAGTTATAACACCTCCAACTGTAAGAGATATAAGGTCTTCATCCATTTTAAGTTATTTAAAAATTTTAGTTAAATTTATAGTAACTATTCAGAGGTATTAAATTTATGTTAATATATTAGATATGTTGCAAAATAACCTTTCAACCTTTGAATTTTATTAATTTTCACATTTAAAATTTTGGCTTTAAACCATAGTGAATCCGCTAACTTTTTCCATATATTGCGGCTCCACATGATAGTAAATCTGTGCGTAAAAGGTTAATAGATTTACTATAATATCATATGTATAAGATAATTTTACATAATTTTGAGTTATTAACTCAAAATCGCTGCCCTTAGTGAGGTCTAACAAATGAAGATCATATTAAGCCACAAAAAGTAAGTATCCTCTCAATAAAACAGGGTAAATTAAATTGTATATCTCTACTTTACGGGTGCAAAATACTAAATTTTTACATTTTAACCTAAAATTTTGAGAGGATACAAAAGTAGGATATTACAAAAATTTTTAGTAGTGGTAAAGATGTAATGATATTTTAAATATTATACCTGACTATCGGAGATTATAAAAAAATGGTCGAATTAAATGATACCATTTTAGATATAAATCACAGTTATACTTCACAACTTTACAGACTGCGTTTTTTCAAATTTATGAAACCGTAATGTACGCAAAGAGTAAATCTCTTGTTCGTAATCAACATACAATATGCCATTCAATAAAAAGTGCAATTTCTGCCGTTGCACACTATAAGTATGCGGTTTAATGATTCATTGTGGGAATGTTTAATTCGGTCAACAGGCTGTAAGGGAATGTAAAAGTTGAAGGTGAAAAAACACAAATTTTTCAAAAATTAAAGGTGAATTTTTTAGTTTCCTTACAACCTGTCAACAGCCGATAGTCATGTTATAGTGAATCTATCAACATTTTACACTCAATCTACGATTCATCAATCTGCTTCAATAGTGTAAAAAGTCAGCAGATTGACTACAATCTCAATTTTAATTATGATTCAACAAGCTGTAAAGGAATGTAAAAGTTGAAGTTGAAAAAACACAAATTTTTCAAAAATTAAAGGTGAATTTTTTAGTTTCCTTACAACCTGCCAACANNNNATANCTNATNATTACCTANTNANNACTANCAACATTTTNCACNCAATCTA
>CCXY01000078.1_pt1 | contig 15413 bp, 12 predicted proteins | sample 244351 | NCBI WGS metagenome assembly CCXY01 (sample SAMEA2779768, study PRJEB6121) | groundwater metagenome | isolation source: sulfidic groundwater | reverse complement strand
CCGCATCGCATAAATTTAATCTCCGGAGCATAAGTAATGTTGAATCACTTGCCACACCCGGAATGACTGTATTTAATTTTTCCAGTCCTTCAGTAATATCCGCAAGAATTCTGTGCGAAAGAGCCATTGCCAGATTACTAGACGTAACATCTTTAAGTGTCGGCTCAACAAAACTTCTCTTTAATCGTTCCAGTGTTGACCTTCTCCCCCTTCTCAAATCACCAAGTCGCTGAATTAACGGCTTTCCTCCGCCAAGCAAGGTTGCCGTATGAGCGCATAATTCCCCGTAAAGAGTTGTATTTTCCAGCGGTTCCGTTAAATTTATTCTAACCAAAAAAGCAAAATTTGTGTTTTCTGATTTTTCATTTAGTAAAGAATGCCCGTTAACGCAGACAAAATTTTTATAATTCTCCTTAACAACAAAGCCGTGATGATTAGTACAAAATGTCCTGACAAAGTCACCGTATTGCTGCGTCCATAGCTGAAATTTCGGATCTCTGTTAATGCTTATTATATCATCCATAATAATTGCCGGAACCTCAACCCTGACCCCGATATCTATTGCTCCGTATTTGGCAGAAATTTTGTGTTTATTTATTACTTTTGAAGTAAATCCGACACCTATCCTTCCGGGACACAGGATTGTTCTGTCGGAAAAAAATTTTCTGTCATTATGTAGTATAACACCTTTACAGACATTGTCTTCAACAATCAAATCCTCTACTTCTTCCTCTGTTAAAATTTCAACACCGTTGTTTTTCAGATAATCCGCAAAATTTTTTATAACCTTTGTTGCTCCGTCACTGCCCATATGTCTCTGCTGAATGTCAACAAAATTTACTCCTACACTTGCCGATTTTTTCTTCAGTTCGTCAATTTTTTCTTCATTGGTTCCCAACTTTTCTTTTGGTGCTCCGAATTTAAGATAAATTTCATCAACATAGTTTACAAGTTCCCATGCATCATTTCTGTCTTTTGTAAATTCCTCTAAATTTCCGCCTATGTCAGGCCTTAAATTTAACAAACCATCGGAAAATGTTCCGGCACCTCCGACACCGCACATAATATCACAGGTTTCGCAATTTGTGCATTTTCCGGTTTCTTTCATAGAACACCCTCTTTTTTCAACAGATATTCCCTTGTCAATAATTAAAATGGATTTTTCTTTTCCGCTTTTGCATAATTCATAAGCGGCAAACATTCCTGCGGGACCTGCACCTATAATTATTACATCATATTTGTCTTTTTGCATTTTAAGATTATATTTTGCATTTAAAACTAAAAATTTAAGCAAAATTTTATCGCCTCCGGAATTGTATCAACTAATTGCATTGCATCAAAATTTTCATTCTTTTTGAGTAAAATTTCCCCTGTCAGTCCGTTCAGAAATGTTCCGGCGCACGCACTTTCAAAAGCATTATCATTCTGAGCGTAAATTCCTGCAATAATTCCAGCAAGAACATCACCTGTTCCTCCGACAGTTAACCGTATGCAGTCCTTTTCATTAAATTTTAATCTTTTTGTATCTGCGATAATGTCGGTTTTTCCTTTAACCACAATCGTTGTGTTATATTTTTCCGCAAAATTTCGGACAACCTTTGCTTTGTTTTCTGTATTTTCATTATACAAATCAACGCCGAATAATGCCTTAAATTCCCCAGGATGCGGAGTTATAATACAATGCTCATTTAAAATTTCCGGTTTTATTAACTTTAACGCCTCCGCATCAATAACAACCTTCTTTGATTTTTCAATCGCCTCGCTTATTAAGTCCTTGCTTGCTTTTAATGAAATTCCGTTTCCAATTGCTACGCAGTCAAATTTTGTATAATCAACCGCTAAATTTTGCAAGTAGTCCTCATCCTCACAGGGAATAAAAATAACCGTCGGGTCAAAAATCCGTCTCTGAACAAATTTCGGGGTTGCAAGATAAGTCAAATCATTAAATTTTTGCGATGCTTTTGCGGCTAAATAAGAGGCACCTACATAATCCTTACTTCCTCCGATAACCAATGTTTTTCCGAAATAGCCCTTATGTTCATCACCTTTATACTCCTTTAAGGCAGTTAAAAAGTCCCCGATTCCGCACATCCGATAAATTTTTTTTGGAATTCCTATGCTTTTGACAATGGCATTGCCTGTTTTTTTGATTTCAAAAGAAACAACTTTGTCAGCATTAAATTTTACTTCGTCGTCTCCTGTTGGAATATCAACGGCAAGTTTATAACAATTCAGGTCATTCGCTAATTCGTTTGCTAAATTTACAAGTGACTTTATCGGTTCCCTTAACTTTCCTTTGCTTCCGACACCGATTAAGGCATCAACAACAGCATCCGGCTTAAATTTTAAAATTTCTTCTTTTAGTTTTTCAATTTCACGGCTATCCTTTATTGCCTTTATATCGGTAAAATTTTTCAAAATGTCAAAATTTTTCTGATTTTCATAAGTTCTGTTTCCTTTCAAAGAATAAACAATAATTTCCTTTCCTTCGGCGAGCAAATGTCTTGCAGCACATAATCCGTCTCCGCCGTTATTTCCTGTTCCGCAGAATATTAAAATTTTGCTAAAATTTTTGCATTCCTCTGCAACACATCTTCCGGCATTTTCCATTAAAAGTAATGTGTCAATCCCGAAAAATTTTGCATTTAAATCAATACGTTTTGTTTCTTTTTCCAAGTCCATTGTAAAAAATTTTCGTTTTGTATTTGAATTAACTTTTTGATAATAAATTTTTGCATATTTCACATATTACATTCACATATTATAAATATGACCGTATGTGTCTTTAATTTATTATTTTAAATATTTAATCTCTAAAATCTAATTTTTTTTGTTAATATTAAATCAAAATAAATTATAAAAGATTGCCTAAAATTTAAACATTTAAACAAAATTTAAACTTATAATTTAAAAAATTTAAGATGAAAATTGTAGTTACAGGAATTCCTGGGACAGGAAAAACGACAGTTTTGGAAAAAGCAATTGCCGAATCAGAAAAAAAATACGCGCATGTCAATTACGGAAATGTGATGTTTGATGAAGCAAAAAGCAAGGGCTTGGTTAAGGATAGAGACGAAATGAGAAAACTTGATCCGAAAATCCAGAAGGATATTCAGAAAAATGCCGCCAAAAAAATCGGAAAAATGGAAAATGTTATTATAGATACACATGCTTCTATCCTTACACCTAACGGATATTTGCCGGGCCTTCCGGAATGGGTTTTGAAAGAAATTATGCCAAATACTATTGTAATTCTTGAGGCATCACCCGAAGAAATTTCAAGAAGGAGGTCAAAAGATATATCACGAAAAAGAGACGCCGAGGATATAGGAGGTATAAAAGAACATCAGGAAATGAACAGAGCAATAGCAATGGCTTATGGCGTAATTACGGGAGCAACAATAAAAATAATACAAAATCACGATAATGGCCTGGAAGAAGCGGCAAAAAATTTATCAAAAATTTTGTAAGTATCAAAAATTTGGTAGTGATAAAGATGTAATGATATTTTAAATATTATAGTGAATCTATCAACATTTTACACCAAATCTACGATTCATCAATCTGCTTCAATAGTGTAAAAAGTCAGCAGATTGACTATAATCTCAATTTTAATTATGATTCAACAGGATGTAAGGAAACTAAAATTTTTAGACCTCTTATATATTATAACAATATATACGCATAAATTCTACCTTTAAAAATGTCCAAATTTTGCCTTTTTATATATTGTCACAATAGCAAGGGTTCATTTTTGGTAATTCCCTTACATCCTGTCAACAAATTATAACTTATCATTACCTATTTAGCACTACCCTTAATTTATTTAATATGTTTAAATACTAATTAAAATGTTTCTAAAAATAATAACTATTATTTTAATCAATAAAAATTAACATATGATCGAACAGAATTTAAAATAAAAAAATCAGAAAAATTGAACTTGCTCAATATTAAGGGATATATCACTCATAACCGTCAAAAAATCACAAGTAACCTCCACTCTTTATTGAGCATATTCAAAAAATTTAGTAATTTAAAGGTAAATATTCTTAATTAGCAACAACTCTAATAGTTACCACCATCACAAAAAAAATTGATGGAAACACAAAAATAAAATGAACAAAGAATTAGAGCACATAGTGAAAATATATTCCACAGGAAAACACGAAGATTTAAACAGTTGTTTGATAGGAAAATCAAAAGATACTATAATAAGTATGCTAGTTGATTTACTAACAATGTATATCAATGATAAAAATTCATCAACAATAAGAGAACTAATATCCGTTACTTTTGCAGGATATGAACACAAAGAAGCAAAAATAGGATATAATGGTTTTAAACAAGACGCTTTTATTGCTGGGAGGACTCTGAAATGTGAAGCAAAACCAAAAAATGTAGAGTCTGAAGAATTCAATAAATATAAAAGAGGTGAAAGGAACTCGCCTCCTCAAAAATTAAACGGCGGGGGAAACTTTACAGATTATACTCGTTTAAGATTAAATAGAGACGCAGAAGAAAAAGATTTAAATATGTTGGTTAGTGGTTTTGTAAATGGCAAACTCATATACGTCATTGAGTTTCCTTTTGCTTTTAAAGATTTTTTAGAAAACTTAGAAAATCAAATAAAAAGGTGGGAAGGTAAAATGGCAGGCAATAAAAGCAAAAAGGGGCAATTTCTTAGAAGCGCCAATTTTGATTACAGGCATTTTGTTGCGTGTCCAAACTTAAAAATAGTTTATCTATTAAGCAGAGAAGAATTATCAAAATATGTTTCTTATATTTCTAAGGGGTTTTTTCAATATTTATACAATAAATCCAAACAAAACCATAATACAAAAATAAAATAAAAGAACATTTTTTTATATGATTAAAGTAGGAGTTATAAAAAAACAGAATGACTGAAATAATAACATTTATAAATATAAGAATATAGTATGAATCAAGAAGAATGCATAAATAAAATACTTTTAGGAGATGCATTAAGAGTTTTAAAAACACTGCCAGATGAGTTTATAGATGTGGGAGTAACATCTCCTCCTTACAATAAAGGCGAAAATAAAAAAGGGTGGTTGGTGAAAAACGTAAAGTATTCAGGAGTAACAGATAAATTGCCTGAAGAGGAATATCAAAAAAATCAAATAGAAGTTTTGGATGAGATTTTTAGGATTACTAAACGGTGCGGGTCATTCTTTTACAATCACAAAATAAGATGGGAAAAAGGACAGATGCTTCATCCCATGGATTGGCTAAGGAAAACAAAGTGGGCAATCAAACAAGAAATAATCTGGGATAGAATGATTGCTGCCAATATAAGGGGATGGAGATTCTGGCAGGTAGAAGAAAGAATATATTGGCTTTATAAACCAAGAGGGGCAAATTTAATCGGCGAAGAACTAAAGCCAAAACATGCTTTATTAACTTCAATTTGGCGATTCCCACCAGAACGAAAAAATCCTCATCCTGCACCTTTTCCATTAGTATTGCCTATTCGTGCTATTTATTCAATTATGGATGACAAAAAAGGAGCAGTTATAGACCCCTACGCTGGGAGTGGAACAACATTAGTTGCCGCAAAGATATTAAGACACGATTACATTGGCATAGAAAATTCAAGAGAATATTTTGACTTTGCAGGAGAACGAATAAAAAATTATGAGAACGAATTGAAAATCGCAAAAGAAGAAATATCCAAACATACAGTAACGAAAACTTTTAAAGAAAGAAAAGAAAACGGAGAAAACACAGGAAAATACAAGCCACAAAACGGAAGAAGTGATGACATAACCAGTGAACAGATTACCTTAAAAGATATGTTTGAATCTTATTAACCAATTATAGTGAATCCGCTAACTTTTTCCATATATTGCGGCTTCACATGATAGTAAATCTGTGCGTAAAATGTTAACAGATTTACTATAATTTATAATTTTCAAAATTGATTTAGGAATTTGGTCGTGATAAAGATGTAATGATATTTTGTAACAATTTTAGAATATGCTCAATAAAGGGTGGAGGTTACTTGTGATTTTTTAAATGTTATAAGTGATTTGCCCTTTAATATTGAGCAAGTTCCAATTTTATGTATTTTAACCTTTCCAAATATTGAATTTTGGTTCNNNTTTAGCTGCTTAAAAAGTTAAGTGTGAAAACCGTGAAAAAATCACCTCATTTCATTCGGAGATTTTTAAAACTCCAGGTTTTAAAAATAACTGCAAAATCAAATATGACGAGGTAAAAACCCAATTAGCTAAACAANTACGAATTTTGGTTTAAATATTAAATTTTATGAACTTGCTCAATATTAAAGGTAAATCACTTATAACAGTTAAAAAATCACAAGTAACCTCCACTCTTTATTGAGCATATTCAATTTTATCATTACCTATTTAGCACAACCAAATTTTTGAACTTGCTCAATATTAAAGGTAAATCACTTATAACAGTTAAAAAATCACAAGTAACCTCCACTCTTTATTGAGCATATTCAAATTTTTTAAGTTTATCTTTAACATCTTCCTTTTCTTCGTCTCAGACTGTAATTCCCGGCCATCCGACCCATATATAATCGCTAAATGCCTCATGTTTGCCCTCCAAATATGTCTTTAATCCAGAAATCAGACTGCCGGGACTTTGCTGAAATTTAAATTTTTCTCCGTTATTTTTTATTGCTATCGGCAAACGATTTGCAACAATAATCACTCTTCGCCAGGCTGTAAGGGAATTACCAAAAATGAACCCTTGCTATTGTGACAATATATAAAAAGGCAAAATTTGGACAATTTTTAAAGTTGGAATTTATGCGTATATATTGTTATAATATTATAATATTATAATAGGTCTAAAAATTTTAGTTTTCTTACAACCTGTCGCCCTTCTTTTCCTTTTTTCATTGTTTTGCATTTTTAAAGTATATATTCCTGACAGGAAATGAAATTTCTATTCCTTCTTTATTGTATCTTGTCATTAATTTTTTAACGAATTCGTGAACAACTAAATATCGGTCAACAAATTTCTCAACCCTTAAAGTTATCCCGAAATTTATATTTGAATCATCAAATTTGTTATATCTTATAAATGGCTCAAAATTTTTAACCGCACCTGGAATATTTTGCTGTATTTCCTTTGCCACTTCAATTGTTATTTTTTCAACTCTTTCCAAATCAGAATTGTAAGAGACGCCGCAAGGCACAACAACCGCCATTTCCTGTTCAAGTGTATAATAGTTTATTATTATGCTTTGCGACAGTTTTGAATTCGGAATTATGATAATATTATTTTCCGATGTCTTTATTTTTGTAGTTCTCCAGCCAACATCTTTAACATAACCTTTCAATCCATTCTCAAGTTCAATATAATCGTCAAATTTTATCGGCTTATCTGCAATAATGTGGATTCCTGCAAAGAAATTTGATAAAGTATCCTGTAATGCTAAAGCAACTGCTAATCCGGCGATTCCCAAACTTGCTAAAAGAGGAGTGATTTCAATATTAAAGACCTCTCGTAAGATTAGCATTAATGCAATCGCATATATGAATCCATAAATAATTTTTCTGAGCATAGACATAAATGCTTTATCAATATTTACATTTGTGTTTAAAGAGAATTCACCGTCATACCATTTAATAACAGCATCCAATATTCTCGTAACAAAAAAAGTTACTAGCAAAATATATATCAGCGTAAAAATTTTGTCAATTACATACTGATAATTTGTAAGTAGTTCTATTCTTAACAGTCCGAGATACAATCCTATAAAAAATATGATAAGAATTATTGGTATTTTTACTGTCTTTAAAATTTCATCATCAAGTGTCGTCTTCGTTCTTTTTACAATTTTGGTAAAAATTTTTTCAAGTATAAAAAAGACAATATACGCAACAAATAGAAAAATTCCTGTAATTATTAAAGCAATCACTATATCCATATAATTTTCAATACCAAACATTTTAAATTTTTGATTATATATTGCGATTAAAACTAATACGATTAAAACAATAAAAACCGCATCAAATTTAAGTAAATCATTCATAGAACTTAACTTGTTTCAATTTCGTTAAAATCGTTAAATGCTTTCAGTGGTTGTTCATCTCATCATAATGATCAGACCGCCCGTTACTCATCATAAAGCATTAAATAAGTTCAGATGGGACCGGAGGGATTTGAACCCTCATCTCCGGGTATCTCCAATGCATGGTTGATATTTGTATTATACAAATTTTTTCGTCATAGCCAAAAATCACCTCACTTTCGTTCGGAGATTTTAACTTTCGTTGAAATGGCTCAGCGCTCCAGCTAAAATTTCTGGAGCCCATCAGGATGCCAGGTTACCCCACGGCCCCAAAATTTATCAAAACAATCAAAATCAGAAAAAAAGAATTTTAAGGGAAACAAAATATTAAATTTAAAATATTAAATTTTTGTATCCTCTCAATAAAACAAGGTAAATTAAATTGTATATCTCTACTTTACTGGTGCAAAATACTAAATTTTTACATTTTACGAACTTGCTCAATATTAAATGGTAAATCACTTATAACAGTTAAAAAATCACAAGTAACCTCTACTCTTTATTGAGCATATTCCATTTTACCCTAAAATTTTGAGATGATACAAATTTTTCATGCTCTGTTCTTTCTTACTNTATGTCCTGCAGGTGTCAGACCTCTGAACACTCTGTGCTTTTGTTTGGGAGCACATAAATAATTCACATCTTTGTCTGCCATTATTACGGGATGATACGGATCCACCATTATTACTTCAAAATATTTGTACTGCCCGTCCTCATAAAGTGGATAAGAAGCTAAAATTTCCAGATTCATAAATTTTCTTTGTGTTCTTTCTTCACCGATTCTTTGAATTGACTTTATCGGAGTTAGTTTTTTATATCCTGTTGGTTTCCTTCCTCCCGATGGAATACCTGTATTTCTTCCTCCTTTTCTTACTCTGCAGACAGCCGTAACAAAGCCCTGCTTTGCTTTATATCCGTTCATTCGTGCCTTGTCCAGTCGTATTGGCTTTTCTGTCTGAGTTATTGCTTCTTCATTATGTCTGAATTTCATTACTCTTTCTTTAATGATGCCCTTTAAGTCCACGAAATTCGGGTCTTTTAATTTTTTTCTCAGTCCTTTGTAAAGTAATCCTATGTGCTTATACATTGACGGCATTTTATTTTTGTGTTTATTTGGGTTTATTTTAAATTTTTGTGTTTATTTTGAATTAATAAAATTTTAGATGATAAATTTTAGGTTAGTAATTTAATTTATAAGTATTTAAATTTACATATTTAAATTTTAAAATGGAAAATAAAAAGATAAACATAGGGATAGTAGCAGCGGAATTTAATTACGATGTGACTTATGCAATGGTCGAACTCGCGAAAGAGCATGCAAAATTTTTAAATGCAGAAGTTGTTGAGGTAATGAAAGTACCTGGAACTTATGATATCCCTTTCGGGGTTAAAATTTTGCTGTCAAAAAAGAACATTGATTGTATCGTAACATTAGGGGCAGTCATTGAAGGGCAGACAGATCATGATGAGATTATTGCACAACAGGCATCAAGAAAGATTATAGATTTATCGCTTGAATTTAACAAGCCGGTTGCATTGGGAATATCGGGACCCGGAATGAGTCGTCTCGAAGCCCACGAAAGAGTGGATTATGCAAAAAGAGCGGTTGAAACAGCAGTTAAGATGTGCAAAATTAAATTTGCGAATGAGGGGGAGAAAAAAGAGGAAGAGGAAGTGACTAAAGAACAAAAAATTGAAGAACCCGAAAAGAAAAATGGAGAATTGATGGGTGCAGAAGAGTTTATGAATAAAATTACAGAAGGGAAAAGAGAAAAAAAGAAAGTAGGAAAGCCAAAAAAGAAAAAAACATTTAAAGTAATGGCAAATAAAACAAAGAAAGATGAAGAAATAAGTGGCCCGGCGAAACTTAAAAAGATCAAGGATGAAGAAAAGAAGAAAATTATTGAAGAAATCAAAAAGAAAAGAAATATCACCACAAAAGATGTAATGAATATGTTTAATGTTAAGAGAATCACAGCATGGAGCGCTATGAAAGAACTTATAAAAGAAGGATGGGTTAAAACAGAAGGAAGAAGAAACAAAACTCACTACATTCTTGCATAAATAAGAATTAAAATTAACCATCGGAAACGGACAAGGTAGATATAAAAATTACTGAAAATCCGCAAGATTTTCAATTTTTTAAAATATTTGAAGCATTTTAAAATTACAGGGATAAATTTAAAAAAATGCGATTTACAAAATGACAATTTTTAAAATACTGAAAATCATACTGAAAACTACGGGGTTTCAATCTTTAAAAATGTTTGACAGGATGTAAGGGAATTACCAAAAATGAACCCTTGCTATTGTGACAATATATAAAAAGGCANAAANTTTGGACAATTTTTAAAGGTGGAATTTATGCATATATACTGTTATAATATATAAGAGGTCTAAAATTTTAGTTTTCTTACAACCTGTCAAGCATTTTCAAAATCTCTGCGTTTTGAAAATGTGATTTGTAAAGCGTGCGTTTTGAAATCTTTGCGTTTTGAAAATTGTATTTTTTCAAAAATTCACCTGGAATTTGATACCTTCCGAATAGTTACAAAATTTATATTTTTTCTTCCGTTCCTTCTTTTTGTTTTTCTTCGATTTTTTCTTCCTTTTCCTTTTGTATTTCATCACCGAATAACAACTTCTCAACCTTTTCAACAACCTCTTTCGGAGTGTAATATTTTCCGACACCTATTATAGTTGTATTTCCTCTGATACCTTTTCCTGATTCCGAAAGTGCTAAAAGCTCACACTTTTGTAAATCATTCAAATATTCCCTGAACCATCGCATCGTTTTTGGCTTTTCTCCGATGATTTTACATTTTTCTTCATACGACTCATATGCCTCTCCAGAAAGAATAGCATCCGGCTGAATATCAATTAACCGCTTATATTTTTTCTTAAAAATTGCATCCGCCACTGCATAAAGCACTATCATCTGGTGCCTGTAAAGTCGTTTTATCCATTCATTTAAAGTATCTACATTTAAAACATCGCACCCTTTTTTAACTTCTTCATAAGTTACCTTTGGTTTTCCTTTTTTTTCTGCAATTTCACCGGAAATTTGAAGCAAATTTAAAGCATATCTGACATCTCCGTCATACGTCTTTTTTACATATCCCGCAGCAAAACTTATTGCTGATTTTTCAACAACTCCCTCATAAAATGCCAATTTTACCCTTTCTTCTAAAATTTTTTCAAGCTGCGGGACATCATATCTTTCAAAGAACATATCTTTTTTTGATAAACTGCTCCTTGTTCGCGGATCAAGTTTTTCTTTAAATTTCATATCATTTGTTGTGCTTATTATAGTTATTCCCGTATTAAAATTATATTCTTCCCGATTTTCCGAATCATCATTCAGATCGCTATTCATCCTGACAAGGTTATAAAATACCCTATCTTTATCGGAATTTTTTTTAATCGCATCAACTTCGTCTAATGCAAGCATCAGGGCAATTTTTCCTCTTTTTAAGACCTTTTCAAGAAACTCGTAAAGTTTTTCCACAGCAAGCCCGTCAAGTTTATCGCCGTAAATTTTATTGCCTTGAGCATTCGGATTACCGCTATCGCCCGAAGCGATATTTTTAAGCCGTCCATCTTCTAATATTCTAAGTACAACCTGATATTCGGATGTTGCTTTTTCTCTGCAATTTATATATTTTGTGATTACCTCAACATTACTTTTTTTATTAGCCCTTTGAAATTTCTCCATTTCGTCAAAGACCCTCTTGATTACGGATGTTTTTCCTGTTCCTGGTGTCCCGTATATAAATATATTCATAGGTATATCTCCACGGAATGCATCACTTAAAACAGATGCCAGGTCATTACATTCATTTTCTCTGCCCGGAAGTTTTGAAGGAATATAATCGGATGTTGTTTTTTTCTTATCTTTAAAAATTTTGTTATTGTTAAGCTCGTTATGACGGATGTTAAGAATATCTTTAAATAAATTTCCATCTGTTTCTTTGCTTTCTTCCTCTGTTTCTTTTACGCCGGCATCTCCGGTTACATCTGTTACCTTCATTTTAAATTTATTAATATTAATATAAAACTTATTAAATTTGGTAATGATAAAGATGTAATGATATTTTGTAACAATTTTATGTATTTTAACATTTCTCGGTATTGAATTTTGGTTTAAATATTAAATTTTATCATTACCTATTTAGCAATACCAAATTTATTTGATAAAATAGCTAATTATTAAATTTATGGTGTTAATTTGTATCCTCTCAATAAAACAAGATAAATTAAATTGTATATCTCTACTTTACGGGTGCAAAATACTAAATTTTTACATTTTACAATAAAATTTTGAGAGGATACGTTAATTTGATAATTCATAAACTTTAATTTATAAATTTATAATGTCACAATGTTAATTTGAAAAAGCATAAAAATTAAAATCAAATAAAATTAAACCATAAATAAAAATTTATCAAAATATAAAATGGGCTTTTTTGACTGGTTATTCGGAAAAAAGGAAGAAAAGAAGGTAACTGCACCGCAACCTGCAGCGGGAAATGTAAATCTGAATGAAGCTATGACTACTGCAACAAAAGAGGAAGAAACTATTAGAAGATATGTTAAAGTGACTGATTTGAATTCGATTGATAAAATTGATAAAATAAGGAGGGATTTGTTAGCAGGAAATGTTATAGTAGCTGATGTCGGAGAAATTTCAAAGAGCAGCACAGATAAGTCTTCATTACAAATGATTTTAAAAGAGCTAAAGAACAAAGTAGAAGATGTTCACGGAGAGATTGCCAGATTATCAGAGGAAAGGTTAATTCTTATTCCGTCTGATATGAGATTTGTCAGAGTTGCCGGAAAAGAGGAATAAATAGTTTTGTTTGTGTTTTTGAATCGGCACCATATTGCCTAAAAACTTTATTTTGAGAAGTATTAAATTTAATTTGGAAATTTAAAAATTTTAACTAAAAAAGATGGAGGAAATTAAACAAATCAGGGAGGCGGAAAATAAAGCGGAAAATCAGATAAAGGAGGCAAAAAATAACGGCGAATTGAAAATAAAGGATGCACATAGCAAGAAAGATATAATTACAGATGAAAAACAAAAGAAAATTTTGGCGGAAATAGAAGACAAAAAGAAACGGGTTATTGATGATTCAAAATCAGAAAGAGAAAAAATTCTTAAAAAGAATTCGGATGATATTAAAGTGCTAAATGAAAAGGCAAGTAAAAATTTTGACAATGCAGTGAAATCAATGCTCAAGACATTCAAGGATATGTAAAAATAACTTTGATTATTTTTAATATTCTTTTAGATTTTATTCAATTTATAATGGTATTTATTGGTGATTATATTGGCACGATAGAAGAATTTATTCCCGAAGACGGAACTTATGTTGAAGACGGGAAAATTTATGCCGCAGTCATGGGTGATTTAAAGCAAAATAACGAGAAAAAAATTGTCTTTAATATGAAACTTCCGCGGCTCATGGTTGGAAGTATCGTATTGGCAGAGATCACCGATGTGAGAAATAATAGTGCGACCGCAAAAATAATTAAATTTTTAAGATACAAACAAAATGTCTTTGTTTCTGCGGGCATTTTTGTCTCGCAAATTTCCGATGAGTATGCCGACAAGGTAAGCAGTTTTTTAGGTGTCGGAGATATAGTTAAAGCAAAAATTGTCAGAAATGAGAAAAATTTAATAGACCTTTCAACAAAGGGAAATTTCGGAGTTGTTAAAGCGTTTTGTAAGGTATGCAGACACGAATTGATATTAAACAAAGAGAAAATCGGTTCTAAGTCCTTAATATGTCCCAATTGTAAAGGAGCGGAAACAAGAAAGATAGCAAGTGATTATGGAGAGGTTAAAGATGTTTTTTAGATAGTGATAAGATGTAATGCTGCACGGAAAACAAATGTGATAATGGACTTGTTTATCTGTATTTAGTTATTGTGCATGCTATCGTTTAGTTTTAATTTAAAAATTTACGGTTACCTGCTTATTGCAATATAACCTTGCTTGTTTACCACTACTGTTTTTTAGACAGAAATACAAATAAAACCAAAATACAAATAAATTTATCTTAGTAGTGATTTGACAATATCTTTCATTGTGATTATACCTATACATGCTCCGTTGCTTATTACAGGCAATCTTCTTATATCTTTTTCAATCATAATTTTTGCCGCCTTTTCAACAGAAACATAAGGATCTACCTGAATGATTTCCTCATGCAGTATCTTTTTCACGGATGAATTTAAAGGAATATTTTTCTGAATTGCTTTTAAAATATCCTTTTCAGTTAAAATACCTCTTATTATATCGTCTTTCATAACTAAAACCGCCCCTATATTTTCCTTTGTCATTAAGTCCGATGCTTCCTGTATGGTTGATTCAGGCTTTACCGAATGAATTTTCCTGTTCACTATTGATATGACTTCCATTTTAAAATCTATTTGATTATTAAATTTATTAAAAATTAAACTATAATAATTACACTTTAAAGTTAAATAATTTTGTTAAAATTTCAGCATCCCTTATAATCAATCTGCTGACTTTACACTATTGAAGCAGATTAATGAATCGTATATTAGGTGTAAAATGTATATATGCTGTGCAACGGCAGAAATTGCACTTTTTATTGAATGGCATATTGTATGTTGCTTACGAACAAGAGATTTACTCTTTGTCATTGTAGCAAAATAACTTGTTTGTTTATAACAAATATTTTTTCTTTGTAAACTCTTCTTTTCTACTCTATTAATAATTAATTTTTGATACTATTAAGGAATGAAATATTGCCCGAATGCCTGTATTTTTCTATTTTTGTTGTTTGTTGGTTTTTAAATATTTTTTACGACCCAATATTTAAGTATATTAATTGTATATTTAATTACTTTTACATATAATTATTTAATAAATTAATAATATTTTTTACGACCCATACAAGATATAAAATGAAAATGAATTGGTATGTTAAACGCCACCACCATAATTATTACTCGCTTGTAGAGCCATACAGAGTAAATGGTAAAAAATAGACATCATACGATATTTTATTTTGGCAGAATGACACAAGAAGAATTGCAGAGAATTAATAAAAAGTTAGAAATTATGAAAAGTTGCAATATGAAAAAATATAAATCCAATAAAGAAACTTTATAAATTATTATATCCGTTAATGAATGAAAAAATGCGGAGATTGTGGAGTGCTGCCGAATCAAAAGTTTTAGGCCAAGGAGGTATAGTCAAGTAGCAAAAGCAACAGGAATATCAAAAAAACTACAAATTTTAACAGGTCAGCGAGAACTGCAAAAATCCAAATGGAAATAGATTTAAGAAGAATACGAAAAAGGA
>CCXY01000107.1_pt1 | contig 16137 bp, 6 predicted proteins | sample 244351 | NCBI WGS metagenome assembly CCXY01 (sample SAMEA2779768, study PRJEB6121) | groundwater metagenome | isolation source: sulfidic groundwater | reverse complement strand
ATTCGTATAAAGTCAGTGAAGGCAACATTAAAACAAAGAAGACGGAACTCGAAACAAAAATTTCGGACATCAATAAACAGCTTATTGAAAACGAAAAAAAGCGCGGAGAGTCCGATGTGTCTTTGCTGAATGCAGAACAAAGGTATTTAAAAACAGAAAATAAAAAACTCATGGAATTAAACGAAAAAATAAATTTTGCAGTCCAAAAAAAGGACGAGTTGAATAATCTATTTGCTTCCTCATCTACCCGAATAAAAAATTTTTCTGGGCGAATCAAACAAATTGAACAAATAATTGCGGATACCAAAATTTCCGAAATTGAAGGCAAAGTTATGGAATTGAAGGACAAAATTTATAACCTGAAAATATCTGGCAGCAATGCGAGAAATAAATACGAAAACGAAAAAAATAATAGTGATGAAAAGCGCAAAAGATGTAATTTGAAGATAGCTGAAATTTCCAAATACCTTGCGAGAGAGCAGGAATTAGCGAGAGAAATAGATAATAAAAGTCATGTCTACAAAGAAATTTTTGAGAAACTTTCAAAACTCAGAAAGGAAAAATTCAGCGCCGAAAAAGAATATGAACAATTAATTGAGGGCTATGAAAAGATAAGGGGCGAGTATGTGCGAAAGAAGGAAATTTTAAAAAATTTACGAAAAAATTTAATTGCCGACTATCTGAAAAAAGCAACAGGTGGAATATACGGAACGGTCTCCGAATTGTGCAGAGTTTCGGATGCAACATACAGGAAGGCAATTTACAGTGCTGCGGGAAACCGTATGGAAAATATTGTTGTTGAAAATGAAAATACGGCGGTAAAATGTGTAAATTTGTTAAAAGCAGGAAGAATAGGAAGGGCAACATTCCTGCCGCTTAACAAAATAAATATAAATTTACCTAATGAAAGTCCTGCCGGTTTGGGATTTGCGCGCGGGTTTTTAATTTATGATGAAAAATTTGAAAATATAATTACATACTTACTGCGAAATACAATTATTGTGGAAAATCCCGATGATTTTAAACCGCTAATCGGAAGATATAGGATGGTTTCTCTTGACGGGGACATTGCCGAAAAAGAAGGAAGTATAAGCGGCGGATTTATAAAAGAAACGTTAAATTTTAACGAAATTTCAGATGAAATCAACGCACTTGAAGGAAAGTTAAGTGCAGCGGAAGAAGAAATTGAAATGGTAAAGGAAAGAAAAAATATAAGTACGGATGATTTGGAAAAAGATCTGACGAGCGTTCAGGTTGAGATTGAAAAAATAAAGATTGAAAAAAAGACATTAACCGCAGACAGAGAAGAAAAAGAAGATGAAATCAAAGTCTTTGAAGGTGAAATCAAAGCGACTGAGGAAGAAGTGAAAAGGTTATTACTAGAAATTGAAAGAGCGGAAAATGACCTGAAAGTTTTAGAAAAAAATTTAGAAAAGACAGAAAAGGAAATAAAAGGTGAAGAATATAAGCGGATTGAAAATTTAAAAAATGAAAAGAAAAATTTAGAGATTGAACTTGCAAAGTCACAGAAGGATGTTGATTTTGCAAATACACAAATTTCCGACCTGAAAATCGATGAAATACTATCGGAAAGAAAGCAGTCCGAAAATGTGCTCAAAGAGACATCCGAAAGAATAGAAAAAATAAAACTTGAGCTGAAGAAAAAAGAGGAAGAAAATAAAGAATTAGCATTAGCAATTCAAAAACTGGAAGATGAACGGAAAAATGTCGAAGAAGAAATCGCAAGACAGAACATAGAATTAGAAAAAAAATTAAATGCGAAGGAAGAAATAAGGGCTCAAATCGAGAAAATTTTGATTGAGAAGGGAAAATTAGAAGAGCATAAGAAAATGATTATCGAGAATATTGAAAAAATGAATAAGGAAACGAATAAAAATTTGACGGATAATAACATGACCGAGGAAGATATCAATAAATTTTTGACGGATAAAAATAACGGAAAAAACAGCAAGGAAGATATTATAAATAGGATAAACGAACTGAATGAAAAACTGAAGGCAATGGGAAATATAAATTTGAGAGCAATCGAGAATTATGACGAAGCAAAAAAAAGTCATGATGAAATTTTTAACAAGGTTGAAACATTGAAGAATGAAAGACAGGCGATATACGATTTTATTGCATCCGTTGAAAGGAGAAGAAGGGAGGTCTTTATGGATGCGTTTGAAAAAATAAGGGCAAATTTTGAAGAAATTTTTAAAAAACTGACTGAGGGTTACGGAACCTTGACATTAGATAATCCGAAGGATATTTCAATATCAGGTCTGAACATTCACGCATCTTTGAAAGGAAAAAAGATTACAAAACTTGATGCGATGTCGGGCGGAGAGAAGGCATTGACATGTGCGGCATTTTTGCTGGCAATTCAGCAGTACTCTACCGCACCGTTTTATGTCCTTGATGAAATGGACGCATCGCTGGACTCTGAAAATTCGGTAAAAATCGCCAGATTACTAAAAGAGAGCGATGGACAGTTTATAATGATAACTCATAATGAAAATGTAATGAAATACGCAGATGCTGCAATCGGGGTTTCAATGCAAAACGGGGTTTCACAAATAGTTGGTGTGAAAATAAATCAGTAAATTTAAATTTTTCATCGTTATATAAAGTATGAGATTTACTTATCAAAGAAGTATATGATTCTCTTATCAGGAAAGTATAACAATTTTAGAACTTGATATTGAAGGGTAAATCTCACATAACCGTCAAAAAATCACAAGTAACCTATACTCCTTATTGAGCACATTCCAATTTTAGTTAAGATTTGCCCGAAGGGCTTTCTTGGATAATCTTACTTTTATCGTAACTATTCAGCCACCCAAAAATCACAGGTAATTTAAAAATTTTTAGATTTTTAAAGATTTGAAAATCTTGTGGATTTTCAGTAATTTTTTGAAAATTTCACAGGTAAAATTTTGTACTCTCTGAATAGTTTATATATTGATGGTTATAATGTATTAACATAAATTTTATACCTCTGAATAGTTACCTTTTATCTTACTCTCACAGCAACCCCTCTCTTAAAACTCAAACATTCCCTCGGAGCAAGCATTAATGTCCCAGTAGCAATCAAGGTATCATCTTTATCAACAACAATGCATTCGTCTCCCGCTCTTAAATTTTTATCCGTATTAATAACAAATTTTGCAAAAACATTTCTTCCTTCCTTAACAAAAGGAACCGCTTCATCTGCTATTGCTATCCTCAATTTAGGAAATTTGAAAAATTTATGCAGTTCCTCTGCCAGTTTTTTATGAGGAATAATGAAATGGTCGCTTGCCCTGACACTCCCAAGCAATTCCTTTGTTTTATTGTCATGAATCCACCTGATTCTTTTCGTCTTTCTTGAACGCTTTATAATCAAATTAAACCGAGCTGGAATTTGAGCGGCATCCTTTCCGAACTGATACTCCATGATCGCTTTAACTTTTTCTTCATCACCTGCATCGGACTTAATTCCAAAGGCATTTAAAGGATACATATCTAAAATTTCCCGGGGAACATTTCCAAATGGTTTAACATTAATTAAATTTTCCGTTTTAATATTTTTTGCCCTGCTTTTAACATTATAAATTTCAGTCCTGCAGTCAAATCCAAAATCAAAGAATGCAGAGCGTTTTGTTATAGGGTCAAATTCCGATAAAAATTTCCTGTGTTTTTTTAATAATCGGACTGCTTTGTATAAACTCGGATGTGATATTGCCCGCATTTCAATATATTCCCATAAAGTATTCTCTTTTATTGCCTGCTTAACCCTTCTGATTTCTTCATAAGACACATATAAATTGTGCAATGCAATGTCCTGCTCATTCAAATCAGAAGGATTTTTATTATGGCACGCCGGACAGGAGCATGGCAGATATTCAAGTTCTGAAATTTTCTTTGTTCCGTAATTTGTAATGTATCTTTTATCCTTTGCAAATAAAGCATAAGCAGCAGAATCAAATATATCGCAGCCAAGACCGACAGCCAGACCAAATAACATAGGATGTCCCAATCCAAAGGCGTGAACGATATTACTTGCTCCTATGTTCTTCTTTGCGGCTACGATTATATTAACTAAATCCTCAAATCTGTATTCTTCCATCAAACGAACAATTCCGCCGATTGCATTTAATTCAAAATTTTTTGAAATTTCCCTCGCCGCTTTTGCCCTTAAATCCATAAATGTTGAACCTTGAATTGCCGCATTTACAACCAAATTTAAATTTAAGTTCTTTGCCTCTTTTGCTCTCTTCAATGTTACGGTTAAATTTTCCTCTGCAAGACGTTTATAAGCATCAGGCAATGTCGGAATGTCAAGAAAAGATCCGATTTCCGCTCCGATACGTTCCTCAAATTTTAAAATTTCGCTGTTACTTATGTCAATATCACCGTATTTCATCAGCTGATAACTTCCGGAATCAACCGCAATAATTCCGTCAAAATTCAGAAATTTATGTATGCCTTGTTCAATTACTTTATTTCTTTTTTCTTCGCTTTTAAAAAGCACATAGGCATTTGTCATTAAAATTTTTGCATTAAATTTTGATTTTAATTCGTCTATGCTTAATATCGGATTATTCGGGCTATAAACAGGCATTAATGTCGGTGTTTCTATAACTTTACTTTGATTGTCTTTATCCTTTATCTCTAATCTTCCGATTCTTCCTGCAATATCCTTGTCTTTTATTTCAAATGAAATTTTCATTTTTAAATTTTAAATATATTTATCAAATTTTCAAAATTATCAAACCAATATTTTTTATAACCCTCCGATAATTTATTTATATCTTCCGTGAATAAGAATAATCGAACCCTGATTTTTAACCCGTCCGATAGAAATTGTTTTGTGTTGTCGTTTTCTTCAAAAATGGTCTTATACCCATCAACTTTATATTCATAATCAGTATGTTTTGTTCCTTTTGGATCTACAAATATTATGAAGTAATTTTCTCCTTTTTTTAGCCAAAAAATAAAGTCAGGATAAAAATTTCCGGGTTTGTTATGTTCTCGGTTATAATAAGGTATATATACTTTATCAACATGTTCGTCCAATTTACAAAACATCCACCAGTCAAATTGTTTCAGAGAATTATCTGGTTTTTCAATATATTTTTCTAAATTTTTTATAAAAATTCTCTCGCCATCTATTTTAATTATGTGATTAATATAATCTATTTTTTCACTTTCCGAAATAAGAATTGGAATGTAATAATGGTTCGGCAAATGTTTTATTTTTAGAGAAATATTGTTGTAGAAAAATTCCTCTTCGTTGGACATTTTACTTAATTTTTCTATTTGAGCGGTATAATCATCCAAATTTATTTCGTTGTCGGAAAATTTCTTTTTAAAAATTTCCTTTTCTTTTAAGGGGTCTTTATATATTTTGACTTTCTCTATTAATTTTTTTAGTTTTTCCAAGTTTGCTTTTTCTAATGCAACTTCTATTCTTTTGAAATGCACTATTTCATCAGTTAATTGCTTAAATCCATCAATGTCTTTAGAAATTATATTAACATGACTCATAAGATTCTCTATCTGAAAATAAACACTACCCGATTGATTAGAATTATTAAAATTTTTTTCATTTTTAAGAAAATTATTTACTTTTTGAATGGTCTTGGGATTTACATTACTTTTATATGAAAATATTGAATAAATAATTCTTTCGTCACCAACCCATTGCATAAAGTCATTTAAAATTTTTACATTTCCTCTAAATTTCGGAAGATGGTCAAGCGGAACACATTCTTTATCTTTGTAAACAGGAATTAATAGTGTTTTTCCTTTAATTTCTTCATTTTCTTGTAGTTCTATCAATCCTCCTGATGATTCTTTTTCGTGTTTTATACTGTCCAATATATGTTGTAAATTTTCTTTGTTAGTACCAAAAACAAACAATGTTTCTATGAGAGACACATCTTCTTCTTTAATGGCAGGATAAATTTCTTTTGCTATGGAGTCATTTTCTCTTTTTAATGGCAAAAGCCGTTTCCTTTTTCCTTTAATCGGTTCAATTCTAACCCCTCTACCAATTGACTGGGTAATATATTTCTTTGCATCGCCTTTTCCTATGTTTATGAAAAGCATTACATTTGGTCTGTTAGAATCCCACCCTTCATAAAATGCTCTTGAGCCCATTAAAATATTAATAGGATTGCTATCCTGACTTATCGCTCTAAAATAACTTTCATTATCATAAGATTCATTTATTTCATAATTTGATAATTTTTCTTTTAACCAATTACTAATATCTCCTATTTTTAGTAAAGCAAATGGTCTGTCAGAAGTTTTTAATTTAAAGATAATCTCTTGCTTGTTTCGGGGTATTTTAATAACTTCAATATTTCCGAATGATGAAGAGTTAAAGACATGTTCCAGAATATCTTTAATTTTTATCTTTTTAATGTTTTCTTCTTTAACATTAAGACATTCGGTTCCAAATACATACCCCGAATTGTCCAATAGTTCCTGATATAATTCATTTTTGGATTGTTTAAATATTTCTTCATCAATATCGCCATTTGTTATTTTTTCAATTTCTTCAAAGAATATTTGTAAGTCGGATTGCTCGGTATTTACAGAATTTACTAAAGATACCAATAATGGATTGTGATAATATTTTTCATCCGATTGCTTATCGATGCTTTGCTTTGCCTGTTTGGATAAGGTAAGTAAAATTAATGATTTTAACACTATTTTTTGTTTATCTTTATCGTTAAAGTCCGTTTTTTCTGCCAATGCATCCATTTCCTGATGTGAAAGATAAACATTTTTTCCATAACCTCTTTCAATAAATCTTTCTAAATTGAAATTGTAAACAGTTGTTACAATATCCCATGTATCAGTAAAGGTTGCAGAAAAGTTAAACATGAAACAATTTCTTGTTAGGGTTGAATAAAGAATTTGTTTTTTTGAGTCCTCTTTATCTCCTTTATGTGCTTCATCTAACAGAATATACCATTTTCCATTATTTTCAATATCTTCAAAACCAAGAAGTTTTGTCTTTGTTTCTTCGGAAATAAGATCAGAACGATAAACAAAAATATTGATTTCTCCCGAAGTATATTTTCCCGATGTAATAACACCACCCATCTTAACATTATTATATTCTGTTAAATCCCAAACTTTAATTTTTCTCTCTGCTTTTTCATTGAATTTTTCTATATGCTTTTTTAGTTGATCTACCAAATCCTCCCTGGATGTTAAAATTAAAATATCATTATCAGGAATAAGATTTCTTTGCTTTAATTTATCTAACACGTCAATAAGTTTTATAAGAACAAGCGTTTTTCCGCTTCCTGTTGCCATCCAGAAACACATTCTATTAACAAAATGCAAAAAATGTATTTTTTCATAGGAATTTTTTTGAATAATTTCATAGTATTGCTTTATTTTGCCGAATAATAATTTATTTTTCTTATTTGTTATTCCTAATGTTTCCAGCAAATCTTCTTCACCTCTTTTTATTTCATTGAAAAATTTCTTTTTTCTTTCAATGTTTGTCAATTCATTTTCTTCATTTTGGAATTTCTCTAATGATTCAAAATAATAATGAAGGATTTTTATTGCATTTTTTAAGGCATCCTGCTGGTAATCAAACAAATAAATATTTTCGGAAAATGTATCTAAATTTAAGTTAGTCCATTCGGATGGCAGTGACTCGTAAGATATTTGTTCTGCAATTTTTTGATACAATAACGGGTTTTGTTTTTCTTCATCAGTCATTTTGATGTTTTTACTTTGTCCACCAAATTAATGGCCTGATTAAATTGAAAGGAATATTATCAAAATTTATCTTCTCGGTTGTGCCTTTATCTTTCTCAATAATAACTCCGTCTTTCTCCATTTTCTTTATTTTCTTCCCGCTTACTAATGAAATCGTTTCTGCCAAATCAATGTCAGGATAAATTTTTGAAAAATCAATTTTAATTTTGTTGTTTTTGTAGTCCAACTCTATTGCATCCGACATTTTTAAATCATTTAAGAAAACATATTGCGAATAAATCGTTGTTTTATCAGAAAAATCTACAAAAGGATGACTGTCTTTATAAATTACTCTTCTTAAAGTATCCTCATATTGCTCAAGCTCGTAATACTTGAAAAATCCGCCGCCCTGATAATCTTTGACTTCCTTTGAAATACCAGATTTATCATAAGCCAAAACCTTTTTCATTCTCGGTAAAACTACGCTGTAAAAATGCTCTCCCATCTCAACGCCAATCCATTTTCTTTTTAGTTTGTGTGCCACTGCGGTTGTTGTGCCAGAGCCGAGGAAGAAATCGAGGATTAAATCATTATTTTGTGAACCAGTATTTATCACTCTATCTAATAATTTTTCGGAATTTTCGGTGGCAAATTCAGTTGTAAATGAATATCCTTGAATGTCAGACCAATTAGAATCCAAAGGTTCACCTTCTTGTGATAAAACTTTATATATAGGAGTTCCCATTGAATTTAATTTTATTAATCCTTGTTTTTCCATTTCATAAATTCTTTCTTGACTAAAAGTCCAAACTCTATTTTTAGGCGGCATCATTAATTTACCAAGAATATATCTTGCTTCACCAGTTCCTCTTCCACCCGACATTGAATCCATTGAATGCCATTTCTCTTTTTCTATCTCTTTAGGTAATCTAATAATATTAAAAAATAATTTATCAGCTTTTGAATACCAATAAATATAATCAGATGAAGTCGGATATCTATTAGCATTAAATCCTTTTTTGGTTATTCTTCTAATTATAAATTCATTTAAATAATTTTGCACGTCAAAAATCTCATCCATTAAGCATCTTACAATCCAATTCCCGTTATAATCGCACCTTACAAAAATGCTTCCTTTTTTATTTAAAATATCTTTCGCAAGTTTTAATCTGTTCTCAAGCAATGTTGCCCAGTTAGCGTCTTTATAGTTTGTACGGTAAAGAAACTGGTCAGAAGAATCCAAATTAAACGGCGGGTCAATATAAATTGTTTGTACTCTTTCCTTGAATTTCGGCAGGATTGTATTTAATGCCTGATAGTTTTCGCTCTTTATCAGCCAGCCATCCAATTGATTATCCAAATCATCAAATAGCGATAGAATTTCAAATTCTAAATCTTTAAAATATTTTGTGTCTATTGGCAAATGTTCATATTTTTTGTTCAAATATTTACCTTCTAAACTATTTTCAAAAATATCTCCTGCCTTAAAATTTTCATCAACAATTCCTAGTTCCTGCCATTCTTTGATTTGCTCCTTGATTCCTATGTGCTTCAGTATTTTTTCAACTAACTTTTTATCAGTTATCCTATCCAAAGTAATCACATAATTGCTTTTTCTTACAAATTTTGGCTTATTCCATATTTTCACAAGTTCATCTTCAAACTGTGCAACAAAATCAATAATTGCATAAGCAATTTCTTTCAGGACCTTTAATTGCTTCAATCTTTTTTCAGAATAATCAGATTCATCATCTAACAAATAGCTTTTCAGCCATAAATTAAAATGCTCTTTTAAAAACTGCTCTGCATTTTTGTTAATGAAATAGTCTACTTCGTTTTGTTTCTCAAAAATTCTAAAAATTTTATTAAGATTTTCCTCATCGGGAAATATATTTTTCTTCTTAAATTCCTTTAATATTTCGTCTGTTTTAGTTACTTTGCCTCTTTCGGAATATAAAACATTGAATGTAATTTCCTTACCGTCAATATTAGTTAACTCATAGATTATTTCCTTTTTTTCATTGGCTTTTTTATGCTCTAATTTAGAAACATCAAAATGAATTTTATAAGAAATTCCATTGTTATCAAAATCAATAGTCAGGTTATTCCACAGTTTGTCTGTTTTAACATAATAAAGCATGTGGGTTTTCCAGAATAAAGCAATATCTTTTTGATTTGTATAGACTCTCTCATAAACATTTGATTTTAAAGGAGTATAACTAAAATATATGCTTCCTGATTCGGAAAAATATGTTTTAAAGAAACTGTAAAGCTTATCAAAGATTTCCTCTTTAAACTCCGGAAAGTTCTTTGTTTTTTCGCTAATTTCATTAGTTAAATTGTCAAAAACGCATTCAAAATAAGATGATTTTATTTTCATTAAATTTATAAATCCGGATGCTGGATTTCCAACTATTTTTGCTCCTATAAAAATATTTTCCAGTATTTTGAAAAACTCCTTTTCTTTTTGATTCATTTTACTGATTTTAGTATAATAAATTTAAAGTAGTGATAAAGATGTAATGATATAAAATTTTTATACTTCACAACTTCACAGACTGCGTTTTTTCAAATTTATGAAACTGTAATGTAAGCAAAGAGTAAATCTCTTGTTCGTAAGCAACATACAATATGCCATTCAATAAAAAGCGCAATTTCTGCCGTTGAGCAGTATAGATGGTAATAAATTTAGATGGAAAAACAAAAAGCATCCGGCATTAATGTCGGTGTTTACATGGTTTTAATTTTGTCATCTTATAACCATTAAGTAATTTGTCCTGCTCTGAAATCCACAACTTGTAAAATTTTTCTGTTTTTGTTCTTTCAGCCATTTTTTATTTATATATTTTTTTCCAGAGTATATCTTTATTGTTATCAATTTATATTTTGATTGTATTCCTATCCAATTGAAAACCATATTTTGATTGTATTTCAGTCCAATTGAAATGCCAATATGGAAATTATTTGCCTTTATTATTATTCGTAATTGTTTGGTAATAAAAATTAGACATAAATCAAAATGAAATGAAATTTAAAATTTTAACCTACGGATGTGCGATGAATAAGGCAGATAGCGAGTGCATTGCAGGGATAATCAAGGAAAAATTTAAATCCGATGCTGAAATTGAAGAATATTTTGTAGAGGAAACAAAAAATTTTGCGTTTGATGAAGAAAAGCTCAAGGCAGATGATGCCCTTTTTTTAATAATCAACACCTGCATAGTCAAACAGCCAACCGAAAACAAAATTATTGATTTAATGAGAAAGATAGAGAAAAAAAGAGAAAATGAAAAAGGTCTGAATGTAATAGTCACCGGTTGTCTGCCAGCTGCATATCCTGAAATTTGCGGGAAATTTAAATTTTCGTTCATAGGCACAAATGTTTCGGATATAATTAAAGCAATTGATGAGGCAATTGAAGGTAGAAAATTTGTAAAAATAGAAAAGCAAAAGGATAAACTGTGTATTCCGAAATTTTCGTTTAATAAATTTATATCTACAATTCCGATTTCTGAGGGATGCGTTGGAAATTGTTCATACTGCTCAACAAAATTAGCAAGACAAAATTTGACATCTTATAAGGAAGAGGATGTAATTAAAGCAATAAAAAATGCGGTAAAGTGCGGTGCAAATGAAATTTATATAACAGGTCAGGATACCGGATGCTACGGATTGGATATTGACACGAATATCGTCAGTTTGCTTGAAAAAATTTCCGAAATTGAAGGAAAATTTAAAGTCAGGGTCGGAATGATGAATCCGGATTTTGCATTAAAATTTTTAGACGAATTGATTGAAATATTTAAACATCAAAAATTTTACAGGTTCATCCACATTCCGGTTCAGAGCGGAAGCAATGCTGTTTTGAGAGATATGAAAAGAAATTATTGTGTTGAGGATTTTATGGGGGTTGCAGAGAAATTTAAGAGTATTGATGCGAGCATTTCAACAGACATTATTGTTGGCTTTCCAACCGAGACAGACGATGATTTTAAAGGCAGTGTCGAATTAATTAATAAAATCAAACCGGAATTTTTAAATTTGTCAAAATTTTATGTCAGGAAGGGAACGTTGGCGGAAAGGTTTATAATAAATAAGCAATGGACTTACGATACAAAAATTGCAAAAGAACGGTCGTTGTTAATTTCCAGGATTTTCAGGGAAATTTCAAAGGACAATAATAAAAAATGGCTTAACCGAGAAGGGGAAATTTTGACAGATGAAATTGAGAATGGCATGCTTATAGGAAGAAATTTTGCATATAAAAAAATTCATATAAAAGATCGTATAAAGGATAAACCGGAATTATTAGGAAAATTTGTCCGTTGTAGAATTATTAAAGCAGGGGAAATTTTGGAAGGGGAAATTTTGGGAAGTGAAATTAATTAAGTCGGCTCATATTTTTAATGGAGCGATACGCTTAAAATTAGGTAGTGTCCTAAAACATAGTTTGTATTTATAAACAGCATTCTAATTTTGGTAGTGCTAAACATGTAAGGCTAAATTATAGTAGTAGATAAAGTAATTAATCGCACCAATGTGATTTTCAATTTTCTTTGAAAATGACAATGTAAAGCGTAATAATCTTGACACTCGTTGACGCATTGTACAATTGAATCTTTCAATAATGTTTGTCTTGCCAGACTTTTTATCTGCCACTATATGCTGTTTTTCTGGAATAACACCTTTGTATGTATCCCAGTCATCCGTGTAAAAAACTGAATTTTCCTGATATCTTTGAGGTATTTTTTTCCATATCTCTTTAGCACTATCAGAGCCTTACATGTTTATCACTACCCTAATTTTATATATGGCAACAAAAAATAAATTGGGGGCTGATCCTGGGCTGTTCAATATAGAGGATATTTTAAATTGTTCTTCTTTCCATTTTTTGATCTGAAAAAAATTCTCTACGTTTCTTCAATAATGTTGTTCCAATATTTTCATCCATCTAATTTTTGGTGGTGTCCCGAAATCGTGGCTTTAAACTATCGTGAATCCGCTAACTTTTTCCATATATTGCGGCTTCACATGATAGTAAATCTGTGCGTAAAATGTTAACAGATTTACTATAATATCATATGTATAGCATGACTATCGGCGATTATAAAAAAATGACCGAATTAAATGATACCATTTTAGAGTATCATTTCAAAATTTTAGGGTAAAATGTAAAAATTTAGTATTTGCACCCGTAAAGTAGAGATATACAATTTAATTTACCCTGTTTTATTGAGAGGATACCTAATTTTTATAAAACCAAATACTCTTTTTCGGTAGAAAATCAATTTTTAGATAAAAAAATTGGTAAATTAGGAATAAAAACATTATTTCACCAACAGAGCTTTAAACGGTCTCAATTAAATTTAACCTTTTTAGCAATTCGCACCTCTTACATATTTCCCCGATGCATAAATTTCCGCATGTCTTACAGAAACGGACACCCTCTATTTTGTAGTCCTTTAATAATAAATTTCTCAACTTATTATTGCTCTCAAATATCTGAAAATTACTGCCGGGATGCTTATTGTTCAGCAAATTTAAAATATCTTTGAATGTTTTCCTATATGCATCTTTTCTGTATGGACATATATGTTCAAAATTTAATTCGGGAAAATTTATTTTTGCATAGAACTTTACTTCGTCTTCGGGCGATTTTATAAATGGTTTTATTCGCGGAATCATCTTTGCATCTTTAATTAAACCGCTTCCCCGGATTATCCTCTCAATGTCTCCTCTGACGATGTTCATCAAAAATGCCTGATCTTCATCCTCTAAATTATGGGCGATTGCTAATTTGTTACAGCATAATTCCTTTGCTTTTTTGTTCATTATATCTCTTCTTAACACGCCGCAATAAGTACATAAGCCATCGCTTTCGCCAAATTTATTATTACAAATTTTTGAATGTATTTCATCAATTGTCATTCCTGTTTCGTCTTTAAAGGAATAAATGCGATGCTCAATTCCGAGTTTTTGGCACATTTCTTTTGCATTATTTAATGTGCTGCTGCCATACTCATCATTAATTCCGATATCTATCGTCATTGCGATAATTTCGGTTCTTCTTTTTTCTGAAAAATTTTTTAGAAAGTAAAGCAATGAAGATGAATCCTTTCCTCCGGATAATCCAACTGCAATTTTGTCGCCGACATCAATCATATTAAAATTTCTTATTGTTGCCCTTGCTCTTTTTTCAAAATACTCAACAAAGCAGGCATTGCATAAATTTAATCCGTTATATCTTAAATTTATCACGGCTTCCTTTTTACATTTTGTGCACTGCATTTTTTAAATTTTATCTTAAAAATTACTTGAAAATATCAGCCTATGAAACTAAATTATTACCTAAATTAACAATAAAAATTAACAATAATAAAAATTATATTTAATAGCAAATCAAAAATTGATAGAACGACTACAAATTAATAACAAGGAAATAATACTAATAGGAACCGCCCATATATCCAAAGAAAGTATAGATGAAGTAAAAAGCACTATTGAAGCGGAAAAGCCTGATAGGGTATGTGTTGAATTATGCAAGCAAAGATACGATATCTTAAATGACAAAGAGAAATGGAAAAATACGGATATAACAAAGATCATAAAGGAGAATAAGACATCTCTGTTTCTGGTAAATTTAATCCTTTCAAATTTTCAGCGGCGGTTGGGAGAAGATGTCGGAATTTTGCCAGGAGCGGAGATGATTGAAGCAATGAATGCCGCCAAAAATTTAAACATTCCGATAGAACTGGCAGACAGAGATATAAACATTACTATGAAAAGAGCATCTCACAAAATGAGTATTTTTGAAAAATATAAGGTCTTTTCCTTAATATTGCTAACATTATTTTTCTCCGAAAAGCTAAGGGCCGAAGAAATTGAACAACTGAAGAATAAAGATGTTATGTCGCAAATGATGGATGAACTGGCTCTTGCGTTTCCGAATGTTAAAAGCGTATTAATAGATGAGAGGGATTATTATCTGACAAATAAAATTTTAAATGCGTCCGGTAATAAGGTTGTTGCCGTTGTCGGAAGCGGGCATTTGGCAGGGATAAAAAGAAACATTGAAAATTTTTCCGAAAAAACAAAGATAGAGCACGAAAATTTAATGAATGAAGTTACCTACATTCCGAAAGGAAGAAATTTAGTTAAAATTTTTACATACTCAATTTTATTGCTTATCACGGGAATGTTTATTTACGGATTTTATGTTAAAGGAATTGATGTTTTTTTAAATATGGCCGGGACATGGTTTTTGTATCATTCTGTATTTGCAGCAATCGGAGCGATTTTGGTTTTTGCACATCCGCTCACAATTTTAGCGACATTTATATTTTCTCCTTTTGCCGCACTTCACCCAGGTATATCCATAGGAATGGTTTCGGCACTTGTTGAAGCAAAACTTCGTCCGCCGAAGGTCATTGATTTTGAAAATTTACATAAAATAAGAAAATGGAATGACTTATGGAGAAATCGGATTGTGAGGAGTATCCTCGTGTTTTTTTTCACAAATACTGGAGGGTCAATTGCAACATTCGTGTCAATGGGATTTATGCTTCCGATGCTGTGGTGAAAATTATAGTGAATCTGTTAATATTTTACACCCAATACACGATTCATTAATCTGCTTCAAGGCTGTAAAAAGTCAGCAGATTGACTATAAATTTATAACAGATTAATTTTAAATTTTGGGTAGTGCTTAAGGTGTAAGGCTATACGGAAAACATCTTTGATAATTGATTCGTTTGACCATATCCAATCATTGTGCTGGCTATTGTTTAGTTTTCATTTAAAATTTTAACCTACATTCCGCACATCTAATCAAATTTAAACTTTTTAATTTCCGATTGTTTTTCGCAAAATTTAGACAAAAAATTTGTAAATTTTATCATTTTTGAGGGGGATGTGCGGAAAGTCGGTTTTAAGGAACTTGCTCAATATTAAAAGGTAAGCCGACGCACATCGGTTTATGACGTATTTTTTTAGACAAGCCAACACAAAACTTTGATGACTGATTTTTATATAGGGTTCGACACAATGCGATTTTTAGAAATCACCATCAAATGATTTCCCAAAATCTGTGCCAAAATTTGCTTTAAAAATCGCTATGCAGCGACTTACCCCCCATTATTGAGCAAATACGTTTTAAGATTACATATTTGCTGCGTTATATCCTTACTTGTTTATCACTACCAAATTTTGAAACAAAATATCTTAAAATGGAGATTAAATTTATCTTATGCACAAAAGAAAGACATGAAGTTGAATTCTTTTTTGACAAGATATGGGGAATTATTCGCTTTAAAGTTGACAGGCTGTAAGGGAATTACCAAAAATGAACCCTTGCTATTGTGACAATATATAAAAAGGCAAAATTTGGACAATTTTTAAAGGCGGAATTTATGCGTATATATTGTT
>CCXY01000234.1_pt1 | contig 16403 bp, 8 predicted proteins | sample 244351 | NCBI WGS metagenome assembly CCXY01 (sample SAMEA2779768, study PRJEB6121) | groundwater metagenome | isolation source: sulfidic groundwater | reverse complement strand
TACACTGTAATAATTGGTAGTGAAGACTTCATGATAGAACTTTCTGAAGAATCTAGGAAAGATAAGCGAAAGATGAAAAAAGAGATTAGAGAGATGCTGTTAAAGCATATAGAAAAAGTGCTTCAGGATGTAGCGGAGCGATATGGTGTTACATGCATCAAAATAGTGTTAACAGATGACGATCCGATATATTCAACAATTGTTCCGAATATTTTTCCATTTGCAATCCATAGAATATGTTTATGGCATATACTGAAAAACTTTCTCAAAGCACTTGAAAAACTATACGGGAATTCTAAGATTTTTCAAAAAGTAATACCTACAATAAATTCTTTGTGGCATGTAAACAATCAAAAGAAAGCAATGGAAATCCTTGATAAAGTACAATCTATTCTGGGTAGCACAAATAAAAAAATCACCAGAAGACTTGCTAAACTTAGAGAAAGAATAATTAAAAATAGGATTGGGTTGTTGGATTTCAGAACAAACAATCCTTCCGAATCGACATTTGCAAGAATTAAGCCGTTGATTAAAGTAATAAAAAGCTTTCAATCTGAGGATGGAATGAAAAATTATCTCAATAGTATGGTGATGTGGTATAATACATCTGTATTTGTTGATGGTGCACATAGAGGTAAAAGTCCAATAGAATTGGTATGCCCTGCAGGTGTGGGTGATAAAATAACTCCTTTCAGTTACATTTAGGGGTTAAATAAATCGCGGATTATTGAAAAACAAAAACAAAAAATGTCAGGTTAGCTTAGGCTTTAACAATTTTCACTAAAAAACCAATAAAAAATAATATTTTTAAGCTTTTGTCACTAATTTTTATAAAACCAAATACTCTTTTTCGGTAGAAAATCAATTTTTAGATAAAAAAATTGTGGATTTCGTAAAAAAATTGGTAAATTAGGAATAAAAACATTATTTCACCAACAGAACTTTAAACGATCTCATAAAATTTAATCGGTTAGTTAAAATGGGTTTAACAAAAAAGTTGTTTTTAATTGCAGTAACAATTATTGTCTTGGGAATATGTCTTTTTTTGGCGGCAAATTATCTTAATCCGAATCAAATTTTTGAGGGCAAAAACGGAGGAATTATCACTGATTATGTAACAACCGTTCATGACGGGGACACAATTCGCACCCAAAATTTAAGCGAATCTATCAGAGTGTTGCATATTGACACACCGGAAATTCCACCTGCCGGGAATGATTATTATGGGATTGAAGCGAGGGACTTTTTAAAGAGCGAAATTTTAAAGAAAAACATCAAATTAAAATGCAAAGGCAAAGATAAATATAACAGAAATTTATGCGAAATTTATCCGATGGACGCAGATACGGATGATATTAAAGAGTCCTATGATTATCAGATGGTTAAGAATGGTTATGCGTGTCCGTTTATGACTGAAAATAAAGAAATAAAGAATGCAGGAATTGAAGCAAGAAATAAAAAAAATAGGCATTTTTTCTGAAAATTCAACCTATAAATGCAGGGATGATTTTTAAAATTTTGGTTATTGAGTAATAGTAATAGTAATAGTAATAAGAAATATCAGTTTTTTAGAGTTGCCTGTAAGTAAAAAACCGGGGGCAAAAAAGCGGAAAACCTTTTACGAAAAAGTTTTAAATTTTACTATCAAAAAATTTGGTTGTGTAAATTTAATTGTTTATTTGTTTTTATTAAATTTTAAAATGGAATTGTTAAAAAATTTATGTTTGGCAGGCGGGATAAGCGGAAAGGAGGGAGAAGCAGCAGATATAGTAAAAGCGGAATTGAAAAAATTTTGTGATGATGTAAGCACAGATAGTTTTGGAAATGTTATAGGCAGAAAAGGAAAAGGAGGGAAGAAAATTTTAATTGCCGCACATGTTGACGAAATCGGATTGATGGTGAAATATATATCAAAAGAGGGTTTTATAAATTTTGTTAAAGTCGGAGGCATTGATGACAGAGTGCTGTTCGGACAAAGAGTAATAATAAAAGGAAGAAACGGAGATGTTTTCGGAATTATCGGAAGTAAGCCGCCGCATTTACAAAAAGACGAAGAAAAAAAGAAAGTTGTTGAGCATAGTGATTTATTCATAGATATTGGCTGCGAAAGCAAGGAGGAAGCAGAGACAAAGGTTGAAATTACCGATGCAATTATATTTGAGCCGAATTTTGGAAATTTAAATAAGGATTTATATTACGGGAAGGCGATAGACAACAGAGTGGGATGCTATGCTATGCTCAAAATCATGGAAAAAATCAATGCAAAAAATTTAAATGCGGAAATTTACGGCGCTGCGACTGCACAGGAAGAAGTAGGATTAAAAGGTGCAAAAACCGTTTCATTTAAAATAAATCCGGATTATGCGATTGCCATAGATACGACAATTGCAGGAGGAACTCCTCAAATCAAAGAAACAGAATCATCGTTAAATGTCGGAAAAGGTGTTGCAATCACATTAATTGAAGCAAGCGGCAGAGGAGTTATTGTCAGCGATAAAATAAAGAAAATTTTTATTGAATCGGCAAAAGAAAATAAAATTCCTTATCAGATTGATGTTCTTGAAGGGGGAATGACAGACGGTGCAATTATTTATATGAACAGGGAAGGAATTCCGACAGGTGTTTTAAGCATTCCGACGAGATATATTCATTCTCCGACAGGTGTTTTCAGCATGAAGGATGTTGAGGCGACAATTGATTTGTGTGTTAAAGGGATTGAAAAGTTGTGTAGGGAGTAAAATTTTATTTTAATTGGAAATTTAAAAAATTTAAAATTTATATCTAAACTAAAATGTTTACCAAAGAAAGCACATATCAGGAGATTATAGCGAAGGAAAAAAGTTATGAAATTTTGGCAAAACACGGTGTTCCGTGTGTAACCTGCCCGATGGCAAAATACGAAATGGGAAAATTAAAATTGGGGGATATTTCGGAAATGTATGGAATTGATTTAAAAGCACTGCTTGATGACTTGAACAAAATCAAATGAATATAATCTCGGTTTTTTGTGATTACGTAAATAAAAAACCGATGGCAAAAAAGCGGAAAACCTTTTACGAAAAAGTTGTATCCTCTCAATAAAATAGGGTAAATTAAATTGTATATCTCTACTTTACGGGTGCAAAATACTAAATTTTACATTTTACTCTAAAATTTTGAGAGGATACTTTTTGTGATTATGTAAGTAAAAAACCGATGGCAAAAAAACAAAAACCTTTTACTAAAAAGTTTTAAATTTACCTGTAAAAATATATCAAAGCAAGGTTATATGAATAAATTTTTAAATGGAAGATAACGAAATAAAAAAACTTATTGAAGGTGCATTATTCATTTCGGGAAGAAATTTAGGTCTTGAGGACTTGGCGAGAATATGTGGATTAGGAAATTTAGGAAAGGTGAGGCAAATTGCAGATGAGCTGAAGAAGGACTACGAAGTCAGGGACTGTGCAATAAAAATTTCTGCCGGTGAAAATACATATCTTATGGATATTGAGGAAAATTTAAAATCAAAGGTCTCAAATTTTTCGCTTCATCCCGAAATAACAAAAGGAGACCTTAAAATACTCGGATTTATTGCCTACCACCAGCCGCTCAAACAAGCAGAGGTGTTTAAAAATTTAGGTTATGTTTATGAGCATATAAAAAAACTTGAGGACTTAAAATTTATTGAATCATACAGGGAGAAAAATTATAAAATTTTAAAAACAACGAAGAAATTTGATGACCATTTTTGTCTGAAGGCATCTGATTTAAAGGCAAATTTAAAAGCAAAAAATGATAGTTCTATTTTCAACTACGAATAAACACAAAATCAGGGAAGCAAACGAAACCGGAAAAATTTACGGAATTGAATTTGAGCAGATAAATATTAATTATCCCGAAATAAGGGATGAGAAATTTGAGAATATTGCAAGCGATGGCGTCAAATATGTTTATGAAAAAATAAAAAAGCAGGTAATTGTTGAGGATTCAGGCATAATTATTGACGCATTGAATAGTTTTCCGGGAACATTTTCCGCTTATGTTGAAAAAAAGCTCGGAAATAAAGGAATTCTAAATTTAATGCGGGATGTTGAAGAACGAAACAGAACCGCAAGATACATTTCCGCGGTTGCGTTTTTTGACGGGAAAATATTGAAAACATTCGTCGGAACGGTTGAGGGAAAAATTTCAACATGGGAAAGAGGAAGCGGCGGGTTTGGATACGATCCTCTATTTATTCCCAACGGATACAAAGAGACATTCGGAGAAAATCCCGAACCAAAGAAGGAAATTTCCCATAGGAGAAAGTCAGTTGAGACATTTTGTAAATTTTATGTGGAATATAATGAGATAAAACAAGATGATGAGAAAGTATAGAGAAATGAAGTCGGAGAAATTTTAAAAATTTAATTTATATCTATTTTTTAAACAAAGACCTAATTATTTTATAACTTTATTATAAAAATTTGCATAAATTTAACAAAATGGGTAATGGATTATTTGCAGGAAAGAAATGTTTGAGTAAAAGGAAAGAATACAGGTGGAGTGATCCGAGGTATATACGAAGAACATTACATTCAAAAGAGAAGACAGATCCTTTGAGCGGTGCTCCGCAGGGAAAAGGTATTGTACTTGAAAAAGTTGAAATAGAAGCAAGACAGCCGAATTCGGCAATGCGAAAGTCCGTAAAGATTCAACTTGTCAAAAACGGAAAAAAAGTTACCGCATTTGCTCCGAAAAACAGGGCAATTACATTTATAGATGAACACGACGAAGTTGAGATTGAAGGAATTAACGGTAGAAAAGGAGGAAGTTACGGTGACCTTCCAGGAGTAAGATTTAGAGTACTTAAAGTTAATAATCTCTCATTAAACGAGCTCGTTCATCACAGAAAAGAAAAACCGCAAAGAAAGTAAATCCATAGGAGTTGCTACAAAACAGATTGTACTTGTTGTTTTTTTTATTTTAAATCCAATTAAATTTGTGCGGAAAAATTTAAAAATATAAAGTCACTTTGTTTATCTTCATTTCGTCGGAGATTTTTAAAAACTTCATTTTGAAAATAGTCATATATCAAAATTAGACATGTTGCAAAATAACCTTTTCACCTTTGAACTCCTTTAAATTTTATAAGTTTTCACATTTAAAATTTTTAATTTGCAACAACTATATTAATTCGCAACAGACATACCGAAATTTTTAAATTTTTGGTTTATTTTTATTTAATATTTATATTCTTTTAACTAATTTATAAACCCTAAAATTAATGGGTTCAACAAATAAATTTAACAACTTGGAGAACTATCGATTTGACAGGTTGTAATGAAACTAAAAAATTCACCTTCAATTTTTGAAAAATTTGTGTTTTTCACATTCAACTTTTACATTTCCTTACAGCCTGTTGAGTAAAATTTTGATGTTGAGCGGTGTACTATGAAAAAGTTGAAAAGGATCTTTGACTCTCAACTTTTATTTAATATTTATATTCCTTTAACTAATTTATAAACCCTAAAATTAATGGGTTCAACAAATAAATTTAACAACTTGGAGAACTATCGCTTTGAGTAAAATTTTGATGTTGAGCGGTGTACTATGAAAAAGTTGAAAAGGAGCTTTGACTCTCAACTTTTATTTAATATTTATATTCCTTTAACTAATTTATAAACCCTAAAATTAATGGGTTCAACAAATAAATTTAACAACTTGGAGAACTATCGCTTTGAGTAAAATTTTGATGTTGAGCGGTGTACTATGAAAAAGTTGTTGCATAGTTATTAAGTTTTAGACATATAAAAAGCAAAAAAGAAATTCAGTTAAGCCAAAAAAAAATAATTATCACGATAGATATATAATGTTGTAGGTAAAACTATAGAAATTTAATGTGATGATTTATTATTGAAGGCAAAACAAGCATAGAAGTGTAATGCTTTGCGACTATAAATCCAGTCGATCCTGCTGGAGAGTATTGCTATTGGAGTTCGACTAAGCCATGCAAGTCAGATGCTACGCAAGTAGTATCGGCGACCAGCTCAGTAAAACATAGATAACCTGCCCACAAATACAGAATAACATTGGGAAACTGATGATAATGCTGTATAAATGTGGAGTTCTGGAATGACCTACATTGAAAGCGTAAGCGTTTGTGGATGGATCTATGGCGGATTAGGCAGATGGCGGTGTAACAGACCACCATACCTATGATCCGTACCCGCCATGGGAGTGGAAGCGGGGAGATGGATACTGAGACAAGGATCCAGGCCCCACGGGGCGCAGCAGGCGCGAAACCTTCCCAATGCGCGAAAGCGTGAGGGGGAAACTCCGAGTTCCTCCATTTGGAGGATTTTGTAGTGTGTAAGAAGCACTGCGAATAAGGGCCGGGCAATGCCAGTGCCAGCCGCCGCGGTAATACTGGAGGCCCGAGTGATACTCACTATTATTGGGCTTAAAGCGTTCGTAGCCGGTTTTTTAAGTCTTTTGTGAAATCCTGCTGCTTAACAGTAGGTCGGGCAAGAGATACTGAAAGACTAGAGGATGGGAGAGGTTGGAGGTATTTCAGGGGTAGGGGCGAAATCCTATAATCCTAGAAGGACCATCTGGGCGAAGGCGTCCAACTAGAACATGCCTGACGGTGAGGAACGAAAGCTAGGGGAGCAAACCAGATTAGATACCTGGGTAGTCCTAGCCGTAAACTATGTGGACTGTGTACTGCGGGTGCTTAGGGCTCCCGCAGTGCTGAAGGAAAACCGTTAAGTCCACCGTCTGGGGAGTACGGTCGCAAGGCTGAAACTTAAAGGAATTGGCGGAGGAGCACCACAAGGGGTGGAGTCTGCGGTTTAATTGGATACAACGCCAGACAACTCACCAGGGGCGACGGCAGAATGACAGTCAGATTTAAGATCTTGCTTGACAAGCCGAGAGGTAGTGCATGGCCACCGTCAGCTCGTACCGTAAGGCGTACCCTTAAGTGGGTTAACGAGCGAGACCCATACTTTCATTTGCTACCGTTCATCTTTGAACGAGCACTATGGAGGGACCGCTGACGACGAGTCAGAGGAAGGAATGGGCGATGATAGGTCAGTATGCTCCGAATCCCTTGGGCTACACGTGGACTACAATGACATGAACAATGGGATGCAACTCCGAGAGGAGGAGCCAATCCCCCAAATCATGCCTCAGTTCGGATTGAGGGTTGTAACTCACCCTCATGAAGATGAAATCCCTAGTAACCGTAAGTTAACATCTTGCGGTGAATATGTCCCCGCTCCTTGCACACACCGCCCGTCAAGCCAAGCGAGTGGGCGTGATGTGAGGCGCTATCATTTGGTAGTGTCGAACATCATGTTCGCAAGAAGGGCTAAGTCGTAACAAGGTAGCCGTAGGGGAATCTGCGGCTGAATCACCTCCACATCATATATACAAGTATGCATTCATATGCTTGTGCTATTTTCAATAATAAACTTTCATAAAGCAACATTTATAAAATAAAATACAAGATTTATTTTATCTTGCCATCGGGCTCGTAGCTCAGCGGTAGAGTGCCCGACTTGCACTCGGGAGGCCCCGAGTCCGAATCTCGGCGAGTCCACTGTGATTTTACAATTTATGACATTTTATATTTTCAGGCAATTTTCTATGTTTATAACTTACTAACTTTTATATTTAATTTTTTTATGTTCACATTTTTACATTTACGTGCAATCCTCAAAATTATTTTATGTTTGAGGATGAAGGGTTGATAATAATATGAAACCATACATAAACAACTCGTCATAAGGGGACAATACGCCACACAGTGGATGACTCGGCTTGGGTTGCCGAAGAAGAACGCGGCAAGCTGCGATAATCTCTGGCTAGACGCATGCGGTCATTGAACCAGAGGTTTTCTAATTGCTCCGGAAGGAGCGGGAACACTGTGAAGTGAAACATCTCAGTAACAGTAGGAAAATAAATCAATAGAGATACTGCTAGTAAGGGCGACCGAAAACAGTACAAGACAAACCGAACGCTTTTCAGTAATGGAGAGTGAATGTGGTCGAATTTTGTTTTAATCATCCAAAATAAGACGAAGTGCTCTGAAATGAGCTACAATATAGGGTGAAAGTCCCGTAGTCAAAATTTTGAATGACGGCGAAATTCAAGAGTAGTTGGCACCGAAACGTGCTAACGAATATAGGTGCTGTTAGCATCTAATCTTAAATACAAACCAAGACCGATAGCAGAATAGTACCGTGAGGGAAAGTTGAAAAGAACCGTGAAAAGGGGTTAAAAGCGCCTGAAACTGTGTGGTTATAGGGAGATACTGCTACTGACATCTGTAAGAAAGTAATAATTACGGATTTGGTAGTAAGTATCGTCCGTCCAGAATCATGGGGTGGAGAGCATAATTTTATGGCAAGCCGAAAGGCACAGCGAAAGCGAAAATATGCATCTGGCTTTGCCAGAGAGATATGTGGTGCTAATACGCCATTAGTCATAGGGTTATAACTTGATGCCACACGATCTAATCCGGGGCAGGATGAAGCCCTAGCAATAGGGTGGAGGTCCGAAGAGATTTCGAGCTCAGTTCATCCTCGTGACCCTGGAATAGGAGTGAAATGCTAATCGTGTGTGGGGGTAGCAAGTTCCTCTCGAAATAGACCTTAGTCTATTCTGACTGAAGATTGGTTATTGAGTAGAGCACCAATTAGACATTCGGGAGCGAAAGCTCTTGGTGTCTTGTTGAACTCCGAACAAATAATCATCGTGGAAGGTCGGAAACGGGGCAGGGGGGTAAGCTCCTTGTCCAAAAGGAAAAGAATCCAGACTATGGTTAAGGTCCCTAAATTATAACTAAGTGCATCAAACCAGTTACAAATCTAAAACAGCGGGAAGGTAGGCTCAGAAGTAGCCATCCTTTAATAAGTGTGTAACAACTTACCCGCATAGATTTGTGGCTTGGAAAATGGACGGGGCTAAGCTATATACCGAGACCATAGAACATAAAAGTTGGTAGAGAGGCGTTCTAAAAGAGGAGAAGCAATTTCATGAGAAATTGTGGATCTTTTAGAAGTGAGAATTCCACTGGCAGTAACAGCAAAGCAAGGTGAGAAACCTTGTCATCGAAGGGGCATGGGTTCCTTGACAATGATCGTCAGTCAAGGGTTAGTCGATCCTAAGGCAAAAGTAATTCAATACACCGAAAGGGAAACAGGTTAATATTCCTGTACCTCACAAGTACATTTTTGGCAACAACAGATATCTTTCCAACACATACAGATATGTCGGGTAGAACTAAAATTCTATCTAAACAATATAGTGCTATGGAGTATCATCACGATGAGAAATAGTATAAATTGTGAAAGTGCTTGTATGAGCATCCGACTGATTCCGTGTGTCCATGAAAAGGAAAGATATTGGATCTTGTGTGTCCGTACCTAGAACCGACACTGGTGCCCCTGGGCGAGTAACCCAAGATGTTGTAGGGTAACCCTGGTTAGGGAACTCGGCAAATTAGTCCCTTTACCTTGGTATAAGGGATGCCTGCTAATAACATAGCAGGTCTCAGTAACAAAGACGGTCCGGCTGTTTAATAAAAACACAGCTCTCCGTCAGCCAGAAATGGTGTATATGGAGGGCGATGCCTGCTCAGTGGTGGAATCTTAAACTCCCTTAGGGAGCGAAGGACCGCTAAACAGCGGGGGTAACTATGACCCTCTTAAGGTAGCGTAATACCTCGCCGCTTAATTGGTGGCTTGCACGAAAGACTTAACGAGGCCGTTACTGTCCCAACCAGGGACCTAGTGAAGCTACTATTCCGGTGTACAAGCCGGAGACTCCCAGTGGGGCACGAAGACCCCGTGGAGCTTTACTGTAGCCTGTCGTGTGATTATAGTTGCGATCGCGCAGAGTAAGTGGGAGGCGTCGAAGCTGGGCTTTTGGGTCCGGCAGAGCCAAAAGTGAAACACCACTCTATTGTCGTTATAATCATTACCTTACATTGTAAGGGACACCGATAGGTGGGCAGTTCGCCTGGGGCGGTACACAGTTGAAAGAATATCGACTGTATCCAATGATATGCTCATTCGGGACAGAACTCCGAAGTAGACGATAAGTCGAAAAGCATGTCTGAATGTGTTCCGAACAATAAGGAACGCATAAACGAAAGTTTGGACTAGCGAACCCTGAAACCTAACTAATATAGGTTCAGGCTGATAGAAAAGCTACCCCGGGGATAACAGGCTTGTCACAGGCAAGAGTACACATCGACCCTGTGGCTTGGTACCTCGCCGTCGGCCCTTTCCATCCTGGGTGTGCAGAAGCACCCAAGGGTTGGGTTGTTCATCCATCAAAGGAGAACGCGAGCTGGGTTTAGAACGTCGCGAGACAGTTTGGCGGTACCTACTGGGAGTGCTGATAATCTGAGGGGAAAGCTCATTTAGTACGAAAGGAACGATGAACTGTAGCCTCTAGTGTATCAGTTATTCTCAAGAGTAAGCTGAGTAGCCACGCTATGAATGATAAAGGCTGAACGCATCTAAGCCTGAAACATTCCCCAAAAATAGATTGTCTCATTAGGCACCTTTAAAAGAAGGGTTCAATAGGACAGAGGTGTAAGTGTCAAGGTCGCAAGACCGAGACATTCAGCCCACTGTTACTAACGTCCAAGTCCCCTGACGAAAAGTTGTTTATGTATGGTTTGTAATTATATTGTATAATTTAAGATAAATTATATAAAAGTTATATAAAGTTATATAAGAAGATATTTTTATAATAATAATTTGTAGTTTTCATTTTATGTATTGAAAATTGTCTATTTTAGAAATTTTTATTGTGAAAATATAAAATACTAATTTATTCTATATTCTATGACTATCGGCTCTTGACAGGTTGTAAGAAAACTAAAATTTTTGACCTCTTATATATTATAACAATATATACGCATAAATTCCCACTTTAAAAATTGTCCAAATTTTACCTTTTTATATATTGTCACAATAGCAAGGGTTCATTTTTGGTAATTCCCTTACCTCCTGTTGACCGAATTAGAGATAGGAAATTATATTCAAAATTGTGACATTTAATTCGGTTGATTTTTCATATTTAGCCGATAGTCATGTATTACGCAAAATTAAATTTAGCCTATTTTTTAATTTTACTTCCTGATTGTTGCTTTATTCACAATAGTAACAAAGGTAAATAGATTTATATTTGCTAAATAAATCTATGCTTTGCCTCTATATAAATGGAGTCATAATGTTTTTAAATTTTTGAAAATACAATATGAACAAGTGCGGTTTTTGATGTTGTCAGATATATCTCCTTATATGTCCCAACTACAAAATTACGGTTTTATATAATATTATTGTATAAATTTATGTAGTTTTTTAAAATATAGAGTCGTAATATTAAAGTAATTATATATTTTCTTAATCGGGCGACGCAAAAATTTGAAATTTCACCTCGCTGTTGCTCGGATATTTTCAAAACTATGCGTTTTGAAAATGCTTAATTTGGAACATTTCCCTCACTTCATCATCTTATTTATATTGTAGCAACCAAATATTTATATGCTCAAAACAAATTTTTAGAATAACTTCATTTGTTTTTCCATTCCTTTTAATTCGTCTTCGCTATAATTCATTGCCTCCATAATTCTCATAACGGCCGGCAAAATCTGATTGTCAATATAATAGTTTGCATCATAATCTCCTTCTTTAACAAGTTCTGCAACCATTGTTTTTTCATTTATTTCCCTCCCGTTCTTTGTCACAATATAAGGAATAATATCTCCTTCTTCAAAATTTATACCTTTGTTTATTGCCCTTTTAACAGCCGCAACATGCGGCTCCTTCTTCTGGATGTATGAATCAACACTTCTTGTTAATTTTGTGTATATTACTAGGTCTTCTTTACCGACATGTCCTTCCTTTACATCTTTTATTTTTTTTCTGACCAAATCAACAGCCTTTTTGACATTTTTTTCCTTCAAAATAAGCATTAAGACCTCTTTTTGTGTCTCTTTTGCAATATTTGCCCAGTCCCTTCTCTTTGTTTCTAATCCCTTAACAATTAGTCGACCATCTTCTTCCATTAAAGCATATCTTTTCTTTGTTATAAATATTCCTGTGGGATAGAAACCCTGAAGGTCAAGTTCCATCATTCCAGGCAGAGAATTATTTATAAATTTTAAAAATTTATTTGCATCTTCTAAAATTTCATCCTTATTTTTATTTTGTTCAGTTATGAATATACTATCAGTGTCGCCATAAATGACATCAAAGCATTTCTTTCTCGCTTCATCCATGACCTGCTGAATATATTTTCTTCCGTAAGCCGTAACTGATTCCGCACATTCTTTTGAATACCATCTTGCACGCGCAAATCCCATATATCCGTAAGCAGAATTTACTAAAATCTTCAGGGCCTGCTGCTGGACATCTAAAATTTTCTTTTTTTCTAAATTTTCCTCATTTTTCATAATATTTTTCAATTCAATCCTTCGCTCAACTAATGATTTCAGCACTTCGGGAATAAAACCAACCGTCTTTTTACAGAACAGAAAAGTTGAGTCATTGATAGAAATCTTATTATCATTCTCGTTTTTGCAGCACTCACAATTTATTGTAAACGGGTCAATATTATGGGAAATTATAATGCTCGGATACAAACTTCTAAAGTCAAAAACAATAATATTATCGTGTAAGCCCTTTTCCGGTTCTAAAACAAAACCACCTGCATAACCTTCTTCTTCTACGTAAGATGAAGGACCCCTTTTATTCGGAATTAATAAATTTTTTTTATAGCTCTTACTCATCAGCAAATGTTCTACTCTCATTCCGCTCCCCATACGGGTTGTTTTCTGTAAAGGCATTCCCGTGATGTGGGATAATTCAATATATAAAGGCAGCAGGGAAAGCGCGATTTCAAGCGTTATTTCCGAGTCCTTTAATGAATACTGAAAAAATTTATTTAAATTTTGTTTGGATATTTCATCTTTTTCGGCATCGTCCCAGATTTCATAAATTTTTGACCTATCCAAGTCATCTTTGCCTTTTTTACCGAAAATTTCAAAATATACATTGTTTAGGTCGTATTTTGGCAAACTAAAGAGTTGTCTTGCAACAGGAAATAAATCAATATGAGGCAATCCGTCAATGTATGCTGCAACTGAAATCCCGCTTTTCTCAAATTTTAATTTTTTTTCAACATGAGCAAATTTTCCGAAGATGAGGGGCGTTAATTTTAAAATTTTTGCCCTTTCCTGTAAATATTTAAAATCATAATTGTCTCCGTTATAAGAAACCAGAATATCAATATCTCTTTCGCTTATTGTTTGTAGAAATTTATTAAGCATACCTGCCTCACTTTCGCAATTTTCAACAAAGTCCTGTGCCGGTTTTTTCCATGTGAAGACCTTTTTATATGGGGTGTTATTTGTGTTATTATTATTTGTGTTATTAATGTTGTTATTTTTATTAATGTCCATATTATTCCTGTCATTGCTCCCTAATCTGCCTTCCGCATAACTTATTGCTAATATCGGGTCAATACTTGGTCGTGACATTATCTTCGGATTATATGTTTCTATGTCAAAAGCACCGATTATTAAATTTTTATCACTCTCCATAAATGTTGTGCATGTATCTATACCATATCTTTCTGTAAATGGGATATTGTCTTCGTATGTATTCTTACATGCTGGTAAATTTCTGATAACTTCTCTTATTTCTCTTATGTTATAAGGTAAATTCGTATAAATTTTTAAGACCGGGACTTCATTGTTTTGGTAGAATTTTTTTACTTTTTCGGTTCTTGTTATTGCTGCTAAATTTTGTTGTTTTATCTCGTTTTCAAGTCCCTCAATATTCTCTTTTGGAACGGCGTAAAAATAAGGCGTAAAGTTTCGAACGCAAGTAATTTCCTTAACCGATTCATTTTTTTCGTGAGCAATGATTTTGTAAAACAGGCGAATTACAGGAGCATTATTTTCAATTATATAGTCAATGTCAAGCAGGGTTTTCGTTTCCATAAAATTTATAAGATAAATTGTTTAAAATTTAATTTTTAATTGAGGAAATTTAGTTAACAAAATAAATACAATTTAGTTAACAAAATCAAATCAAATACAAATTAAAAATACAATACAAAATGATGACGAAAGAAAAAATTCAGGGCTATCTCACAGATAAATTTAAGTCGGCAGATGTCTTGGAAATAAAGGAATTAGGTTCGGGAGTGCATGGAACAGGATATATGATAAAATTTATTGCCGATGAAAACGGAAGGAAAGTAGAAAAGCGAATTGTAATGAAGGGATTGGAAGGGCTAAATTTCGGTCACGATTATCCATCCGACAGGGCACAGGTTTTACTGCTCGCAAATTCAACCTACAATAAATTGCAAAATCATGTTAAATCGACTGATGTTGTCGGGGAGAGTAAAGACGGGTTAATTTCAATCGGAAATGCGTATGAGTTCTATTTATTGATGGAAGAGGCAAATGGAGAAAGTTATTTTGATGATTTAAATAAAATATTTGAAAAAGGAATTGACGATAAAGACAGAGAAAAGGCAAAATTTTTAGCAAAATTTTTAGCATCAATTCACAAAAAACCAAATCTTAAAGAGGATGTTGCAAAATCGTTGTACCGGAGAAAGATAAGGGATACAATCGGACACGGGGAATGCTTAATGGGTGTAATTGACATATACGACAAGGAAATTTTTTTGGGAATAAATTTAACAGATATGGCGAGTGAAGCAGTTAAAAGAGGCGGAAAAATTAAGGATAAATTTAAGCGACTGACGGTTATTCACGGGGATTTTCATCCCGGAAATATATGGTTTGACGGAGATAATTTGACCGTGCTGGATAGAAGCAGAGGGGAGTACGGAGATCCGGCCGATGATATATCCTGTTTTATTATGAATTACATCCATTACAGCATAAGAAAGTACGGAAAACTTGACTGTGAGTTTAAGGAATTGACAAAAATTTTCATGGATGAATATCTTAAACTGACGAATGATTACGAAATTTTTGAAGTGATGTCCGTATTTTTTGCATTCAGGTCGGTTGTTGTTGCAAATCCACTATTTTATAAGGACAGTGATAAGGTAAAAATAAAACTTTTGAAATTCGGAAGAAATGTGCTGAATTATGATAAATTTGAAATAGAGAAGGTCAATGAGATGATATAATAAATTTGTGTAACTATTCAGAGGTCTTAAATTTATGAACTTGCCCAATATTAAAGGGTAAATCATTCATAACCGTCAAAAAATCACAAGCAACATCCACTCTTTATTGAGCATATTCAAATAATTTTTTAATACCTGTGAATTTTCAAACAATTACTGAAAATCCACAAGATTTTCGTATCCTCTCAACAGGTTGTAAGAAAACCAAAATTTTTAGACCTATTATATATTATAACAATATATACGCATAAATTACACATTTAAAAATTGTCCAAATTTTGCCTTTTTATATATTGTCACAATATCAAGGGTTCATTTTTGGTAATTCCCTTACATCCTGTCAATAAAACGGGGCAAATTAAATTGTATATCTCTACTTTACGGGTGCAAAATACTAAATTTTTACATTTTACTCTAAAATTTTGAGAGGATACAGATTTTCAATCTTTAAAAATCTAAAAATTTTTAAATTACCTGTGATTTTTGGGGTGGCTGAATAGTTACAAATTTGTCATTATTTTTAACTCAACAAATATGGGTGGTAAATTTACTCAAATTTTGGACAAAATTTTCGGAAAAAAGGAAAAAACGAAGAAAAACAAACCGAAGAAACAGAACGAAACGATAAACAGGAAGATAAAAATCCAGAAAAATCAGGCAGGGAAAAAATTTTATATGAGGAAATAGATACTCTTATAAAGAAAATACGGGAAAAAGACGAAGCAAAATTAAAGGAGAAAGCAGATCCGCTGATTGATGAATGCCTGAAATGCATTGAAAATATGAAAAATATTGTTGAAGAAATCAGCAACGAGGAAATTAAGGGATTAAATAAAAGAGCCGAAATAATTGTGCAAAGTAATAAGAAAATGTTTGTCAAAATTATAGAAAATGTGCTGAATACAAAGATAGACAAAGATGCAAACATTTCCGAAATAAAAGCAAAAATTTTAAAAATTGCCCGGACCTGCGGAGAGACAGATATTCAGTATGGAAGATATGTTGCTGCTGCACATTCGCAGATGGAAAATTTTAGGAGGAATTTAAAAATACTTGCTAATAATGCGATGGATTTAAATAAAATGAATGTTGAGCAGTATGAAGAACACAAAAATCTTGATGATAAACATACTGCATACCTTAACGAGAAGAAACGACTTGCCGAAATAAAAAATTTGTTAACTGATTTTGAGAGTGAATTACATAATAACCAGGAAAATCTGAAAGAACTGGAAAATTCG
>CCXY01000083.1_pt1 | contig 16612 bp, 14 predicted proteins | sample 244351 | NCBI WGS metagenome assembly CCXY01 (sample SAMEA2779768, study PRJEB6121) | groundwater metagenome | isolation source: sulfidic groundwater | reverse complement strand
ATTTGTAAAATTAGATGAAAAAACAGAGAAATTTATAAAAGAAAATTTAGATAATTCATACACTTTTATTGTTCCGAAAACAGATAAAATTTCTGATATTATCACTTCTAATAAAGATGCTGTGGGAATAAGAATAATTAATAACGAAATAGTTAAGTCTCTAACAAGAAAAATATCCGATAATTACGACAAGTGCAAATATAAGCGGAAATCCACCTGCAAAAAATTTTGAAGAAATTGATGAAAGAATAAAAAACAAAGTTGATTTGATTCTGAGAGGAGAGTGCAAATATAAAATACCTTCAACAATTATTGATTTGAGAAATTTTAAAGTAATAAGAAAAGTAAGGTAATACATGACTATCGGCTGTTGACCTAATTAAACATTACCACAATGAACCATTAAACAGCATACTTAACTGTGATTTATATCCAAAATGGAACTTGCTCAATATTAAAGGGTAAATCACTCATAACCGTCAAAAAATCACAAGTAACCTCAACTCTTTATTGAGCATATTCCCAAAATGGTATCATTTAATTCGACCATTTTTTTATAATAGCCGATAGTCATGTAATAAGAAAATGAGAAATTTTTAAATTTCTTCTGCGATTTTTAAAACATCTGAAAATATAGACGAAGATGTTTCTCTTGGTCCCGCACCTCTCCCTATAATAGTTATGTCTTTTGCTATATCTGTGTCTATCATTACCGCATTTAAACTTCCCCCTATGTTCAACGGACTGTCTTTTCTGATTAATCGCAAAGAAACCTCTGATTTATTACAATCGCCAATTAACTTTATAACATAATTATGCTCCTTTGCTAATTTTATTGCCTCTTCTGTAATTTTTGTTATACCCGAAATTTTGACATCGCTAAAATTTATTTTACTTCCTATAAGTGCGTTTGCAGCAATAACAACCTTAACCGCAGTATCATAACCATTAAGGTCATAGCTCGCATCTCTTTCCGCATATCCTAATTCCTGTGCTTCTTTTAATGCAGTGTTAAAATCAGTTCCTTCGTCGGTCATCTTTGTCAGTATGTAATTTGTTGTTCCGTTGAAAATTCCGTAAATGTTGTTGATAGTATTTATTTGCAATGTTTCCCTACACAGATTAAACAAAGGAATTGCTCCCGCAACGGTTGCTTCGTATAAAATTTTTTTGTTATGTTTTTTTGCTAACTCTATTATTTCGTTAAATTTTAAAGCAATCGGGGACTTGTTTGAGGTTACGACATGCTTTCCGCTGTTCAATGCATTGATTATGTTGCTTAATCCAGGTTCTCCCGTCCGAATATTTCCAGGTGTTAATTCCAGAGCAATATCCGCATCAACTTCTTCAAGTACCTCTTTTGCCGTCTTTTCGGAAAAATTTTTGTGTTCGTTAAATTTTTTGTTTTTGGCAAGTTCAAGCACTTCATTTAAATTTATTCCGTTGCTACCATCATCAATTATTGAGCCGTTCCATTCACAGATTGCTTTGACATTAAATTTATATCCTAGTTCGACAAGAAATTTTTCCTTCCTGCGCAATACATCTGAAAATCCCTTTCCGATATTTCCAAATCCGATTATGATTAAATTTATGGTTTTCATTTTACATTCCAAAATTTTATGTAAAAATTAAGTAACTATTCAGAGGGTACAAAAATTTACCTGTGAAAATTTCAAAAAATTTAAAAAAGTCAAAAAATTTACCTTTAATTTTTGGGTGGGCTGAATAGTTACAAAATTAATTGTAATATTATTAATTTAATGTTGAAAACAAATTTTTAAATTTAAAATGGATTATCAAAAACTTTTCTTTATTGCAGGAACTATATTTTTTATTTGTGCGGCAGTGTTGGCAATAATAATGATAATTTTTATCTTTGGGAGTTTCTTCGGGTCGCACTTTTATCCGGATTAGAAAAAATTTAACCCTCAAAAGAGTACAAAATTAATCACCTCGCTAATGCCTGGAGATTTTAAAAACTTCTAGTTTTAAAAATCCGGAAATAAAATTTATGCAAAATTTTTAAAATTATTTATTTATCCTCAATCTTAATATTTAGGTGTTTATGTTATTTGTCTTTGTAATTTTATAATTTGCGGAGGTAGCAAAGTGGCTATGCAGCCGGCTGCAGACCGGCTTACGGGGGTTCGAATCCCTTCCTCCGCTTAAGGAGTTGCTCAAAAATAACTTTTACTATCTTAGAGATCGCATTGCTTAGTTTTTTGGACGAAAAAGTCAACTTTATTTTTTAGTAAGCCCTAAATTTTGAAAATTTCTTAAAATTTCCTTTCAAAGAAATCAATCACACCCTTCTCAAAATCATATCAATAAATTTTGCATAAAGCGAAGGATTAAAGTCAAGTCGTTTTTTGTTTCCGTATTTGCTCTGAAATATATTATAGGCTACAATTTTTCCCGACCTTTCTGCAAACATTGCCGATGCAGGAAAATTTCCGATATTTAGATAATAGCATGCGTCTCCAAGAACATAAACATCATTTAAAATTTTTCTTCGCCCGTCTTCTTCCCTTATCCACGATTCTCCGAAATCATTAGAAATTAATGTATTCTTTTCTGTTTCAAAGATATATCCGTCAATCACAGGTAAATTTTGCTTCACTCCTGCGACAAATACAATAGTATCGGACGGAACATAAAAATTTTCCCTTGTTTCTATATCATCGCAAAACAATTTATTGTCTTCAAATTTACACGCCTTTGTTAATGTATGAATATTTACATTTCGCAAGTCCAAAATTTTCTTTGTAATTTTCCTGTATAACGGCTTTCCGCTCAACATCGCCAGCATTATATCCGATTCAAACTCAATTAAATATACATTAAATTTTTTTGCTAAATTTACTGACATTTCAAAGCCGATAGGTCCGGCTCCGATAATTACGACATTTTTTGAGTCCTTTAAATTTCCCTTTACTTTTTTAAAATCATCATAGCTGTTGAACGAAAAAATTTTTCCTTTGGTTGAATTTGCACATTCAATTCTTGGAAGTTTTGCTTTTGAGCCGGTTGCAATGATTAGTTTGTCGTAAATGTATTTTCCCTTTTTCCCTGCAATTTCCTTGTTTTTTGTGTCTATGCTTTCAATTTCATCCTGTTCAAAACGGACATTTATACCTTTTTCTTTTATGAAATCCATTACATTTACATTTAATTTCTCATCTTTGTTCTTTATAATGTATGAGTCCATCAGCCATTTCTTTGTCATAAAGTCATCCCTTGAGAGCCATAAAATTTCATTACCTTTATCTTTATTTAAATTTTTTAATCCCTCCATAAATTTAAATCCTGCACATCCTGATCCGATTAACACTATTTTTACCACTTTTATAATTTTGCTTAGATATTTCATAATTTAAATCAAAACAATTATGTAAGGAACAAAAAATTAAATTTGTTATTTTTATTTCATTATTTTTATTGTTCAAATTTAAATTGATAATAACTTTTGATAATATTTTAGCAATATCGGATTTTAAATTTTTGCGACAGTAGCTCAGCCTGGGAGAGCACTCGGCTGAAGACCGAGGTGTCGGGTGTTCAAACCACCCCTGTCGCATATTTTTGTTGAAAATCAACATATGAGCGAATTTTTCAAATTTTATTCGTAACTATTCAGCCACCCAAAAATCACAGGTAATTTAAAAATTTTTAGATTTTTAAAGATTTAAAATCTTGTGGATTTTCGGTAATTTTTTGAAAATTTCATAGGTAAAATTTTGTACTCTCCGAATAGTTTATATATTAGTAACCATAATGTATTAACATAAATTTAATACCTCTGAATAGTTACTTTTATTCTTTTAAAATTTCGGTAGTGCTAAATAGGTAATGCATGACTATCGGCTGTTGACCGAATTAAACATTACCACAATGAACCATTAAACAGCATACTTAACTGTGATTTATACTGCTCAACAGGATGTAAGGGAATTACCAAAAATGAACCCTTGCTATTGTGACAATATATAAAAAGGCAAAATTTTGACAATTTTTAAATGTGTAATTTATGCGTATATATTGTTATAATATATAAGAGGTCTAAAATTTTAGTTTTCTTACAACCTGTCAACGGCAGAAATTGCGCTTTTTATTGAATGGCATATTGTATGTTGCTTACGAACAAGAGATTTACTCTTTGCTTACATTACGGTTTCATAAATTTGAAAAAACGCAGTCTGTGAAGTTGGGAAGTATATATTCAAAATGGTATCATTTAATTCAGCAGGCTGTAAGGGAATGTAAAAGTTGAAGGTAAAAAAACACAAATTTTTCAAAAATTGAAGGTGAATTTTTTAGTTTCCTTACAACCTGTCAGTCATTTTTTTTATAATCGCCGATAGTCATGTAATGATAAAATTGTATCCTCTCAATAAAACAGGGTAAATTAAATTGTATATCTCTACTTTACGGGTGCAAAATACTAAATTTTTACATTTTAACCTAAAATTTTGAGAGGATACATAAAATTTAATATTTATAGTAACGGACACAAATAATTGGACAAATAGAAGTGCTTTTTGAGTGTGTTATTGAAGCAATGTATCTTATTTATTGAGACCTATACTATAAACCAAAATTCAATACCGAGAAATGTTAAAATACATAAAATTGTTACAAAATATCATTACATCTTTATCACTACCAATTTTTCCGTAGTGCTAAATAGGTAATGATAAAATTTAATATTTAAACCAAAATTTAATACCGAATTTTCATCTTTCTCCCGTCTTTCAAATTCTTCATTAAATTCTTCATTAAATTCTGTTATTTCTTTCTCCGTGAAATTTTTTTTATCACAATGGAAAATACAGAAACCGTCTTTGTGTTCCTTTCTATTACACAATGAATATTTGCACATTTTAATTATCTGATGATATGCCTTTTGACGCTTAAATTTAAATATTTTATTGACTACTTTTAATGTCTTTAATGAATTTTTGTCTTTAATAAATGTAACTATTCAGCCACCCCAAAAATTAAAGGTAAATTTTTTTGACTTTTTTAAATTTTTTGAAATTTTTCACAGGTAAATTTTTGTACCCTCTGAATAGTTACTAATAAATTTTAATTCCACATATAAATTTATACCTGTATTTATACATTTATTTAAATTTAATAAACCCGTATTTAAATTTGATAAAATTTAATAAATTATGGAAAAAAAATATGTAAAGGACTATCTTCACACGGATATAATTATCGTAATGCCTAAATTTACCGTTGAAGAAGTGGAAAGAATGGTATTAAAATATCAGCATGTCGGATTTCCGATTGTTGAAAATGAGAAACTTATCGGGTTCATTTCGGTTCTGGATATATTATTCAGGAATCCGAAGGCAACAATAGATAAATTTATGCGTACCGATGTGATTGTTGCTACACCCGATATGGAAATTTCCCGCGCCGCAAAGATTATGTGGAGAAAAGGTATTTCCAGTTTGCCTGTTATAGATGAAACCAATAAATTTATCGGAATGATTTCAAATATGGATATTTTAAGGGCCGAAATAGAACATTCCTCTTACGATAAGGTCCTGAAGATAAAGGCAATATTTGAAAATTTACATAATTGTAAAATTTCCATAGAAGAAGAAAAGGTAAATGTCCGTGACTTAATTCCCACGCAAAACAATATAGAAGCAGATGAATTACAGGGAAGAATGTATGAAATAGAAAAAAATTTAAACGAGCCGATTGTTGTACTGCGAACAAATAATAAAAATTTTATAATAGACGGGCATCACAGAGCGGTTGCAGCGGCAAAACTAAATATAGAAGAAATTGCAGCATACATTCTCATTTCGGAAACACCTGTCCGGTTCGGATATGAAAAAACAGCAAAGCAACTAAATTTAAAGTCCCTGAATGACATAGAAATTACAGATGACGGGAAGAAGTTAGAATTTTGAAAGTTAGAATTTTAAATTTTCCCGACACAAATCATATATGTTGCCTTTAAATTTTGTAAATTTAATATGTTTTCTACTTCTTTTTCATTGAATGCCCCTATACAAACACTTCCCAAATTTAATGCTTCCGCTTCCAAACAAATATTCTGTGCAATATGACCTGCCTCAAAGTGTGCATACATAATGCCTCTGTCGCCATATCTCACCTTAATTTTTTCGTAATTGACAGCGAGAATAATTATTGCTTTCGCATCTTTTATACACCTCTGTTGTGAGCCGGCATAATACATCCCTGCTTTTATCTCCCTCAACAACCTTTAAAATTGCGTGTCTGTCACTTTTATATTCATAAATTCCGTCTCACCAATTTATATAAATTTCAAAGGATATATTGCCCCTGCCGATGGAACAACCTTATAGTATTTATTCCTTCCGTAAGCAGCCCATAATAACTGTGAAATTTCATCGGTGCTCAAATTTTCAGCCGTAAATTTCCTGTATGACCTTCTTTTAAAGAGCGATTCTTCAACAAGATGTAAGGGAATTACCTAAAATGAACCCTTGCTATTGTGACAATATATAAAAAGGCAAAATTTGGACAATTTTTAAAGTGGTAATTTATGCGTATATATTGTTATAATATATAAGAGGTCTAAAAATTTTAGTTTTCTTACAACCTGTCAACGGAAATTTTCCCTTTTGCCTTTGGTTTCGGAAGTGAGGTGGTTTCCATTTTAAAATAATAAAGAAAATGTGTTTTGAATATCATGCAGTTCAACAAGTTTTGATATTTTACCTTCAATATCACTATCATCAAATGACTTTATTTTACCCGATTCTTTTTCTAATGAGGAAGCAAACAAGACGGAATAAAACTTTCCATCTGTTTTTTGGCTTTCTTTTGTTTTCACAGCATTTTCATATAAATAAATCATGTCATTTTTACGAATTAAATTTGGTTCTATACGTACTGCGGTTCTGGTAGTAGTTATCTTTTTTATTATTTTTTCTATTCCTAAATTTACGGGTGCATCATCCAAATCAAGCATCAATATTAACTGTAAATTACTCTGAAAACACATAGGGAGATTTCTGGAAAATAAAGGAATGGCTTTGTCTTTTCCAGCCTCAGATTTTACAAGAATTTTGTAAGAGTAGTAGGGGTTATAAAAGTTAAAGTCAGTAAATCTCTTAATTTCAATTGTCTCTGCATCTTTCAATTGCTTTAGTTTATCACTCGTGTTTTGATCAAATATTCTATAATTTTTTATGTTTAATGCATCAAACATCTTTTTAAGGAACAAACTATCGTGCTCTCCTTCACAGAAAATTATTGTTTTATCGTTGTTTTTCATCTTAAATTCCTCTTAAATCAAATAAAAGTTCGTCTTTTGTGGATTTTGCATCATTGTAATTTAAATATTCAGGCAAAGAAATGTCATCTATTTTCTCCACTCTTATTACCAACAATTCTTCTTTTAGATATTTTTGCTCTTCATGTAAAAGGTCTTCACTAACGAATAAATCAATAAGGTCACTGCTATGAGTTGTTATGAAAAATTGAATGTTTAGTTTATCTGAAAATTTGATAAGTATCTTTATTAATTCCAGAATATAACCGGGATGCATGTGGATTTCCGGTTCATCTAACAAAACGATTTTATTTTTTATATTTTGTGAAGACAGATACCATAACAAGCCGGTAATCGCCTTAAAACCGTCGCCTAAAAACTCAAATGGAATAAAAGTTAATTTTTCATTATCCTTAAATGTAACATAGTCAAAATCCAATCTTTCTAAATTTTCAATCAAATTATACTCTTTTATAATGGATTCTATATTCCTGATTTTCCTTTTTATTTCCGCATCTTTTTCTTCTGATTCAAATTTCACATCTATTAAATTTTTTATTAAAACAGCATCTTTTTCTTCCGAAATTTTTACGAGATGTTCAAAAGGTGAGAAGAACATCTCAAACATATTGGCATTTATAACTGACAAAACATAGTTCTGTTCCAAAACCTTTTCATTCACCGACTTTCTAACCTGTTTGGGTATTTGTTTGAAAATGTCGAGCCATATAGGGCGTAAAATGCTAGAAATTCTGGAATATTCTGAAAATGGCAAATGGTATTTTACCGTTTTATCTTCGCTGTCTTTTAAGAGACCAACACTCTTTTTTGAGATAATATTTATTATATCAGGAATTATCGATTCATCCGTTTTGTTTTCCAATTCGTGTCTGATTTCTTCCGTATCTATGGTGTTTTCAGGAAGGTTGATAAGAGTAAAAAATTTGTTTAATGCTCTGATAAATGCCTCAATAATATCTTTCTTGAATTGGTAAATCACTTCGCTTTTGTCTGGTTTTGATATCCTTAATTTCTTTTTGCTTTTGTCTATCTCTATTGCAATTTCCGAATATTCTGCTCCGGTATAAATTATATCCGAAAGATGTTTATCATACATTTGCACTATATTTTCAGGATTAAACAACAAATTAATTGCTTCTAAAACGCTGGTTTTGCCGGTATTGTTCCTACCAACAATCAAATTTATCTTTTTCGGACGAAATTCTATTGATGTTATTCCTTTAAAGTTATCTATTTTTAGTTCTTTAATTTGCATTTTACAATATTGATAAACAAATTAGTCATATTAATATTAATAAATTAGAAAATTGTTTAGTTTAAAAGAGTAATGTTAAAAATTCGGGAAAAATGATTACTAAATAAATTTTGTTGCGCGTTGTTAATTAAAAATGAAAAATTATATTAGCGATGGACATCAAAATAGAAAAATTACGGGGCTTCAGGGACTTTTTGCCAGAGGATATGAAAATAAGGAACTATGTCAGAGAAGTGATAGAAAAAAAATTTAAGTTATACGGATTTGACGAAATTTTAACCCCGACGGTTGAATACACAAATATATTTACATTAAAATCAGGAGAAGAAATTGCCGAAAGTATGTTTGCATTTAAAGATAAAGGAAGCAGAGATGTATGCCTGAAACCCGAGCAGACCGCCTCAACAGCACGATTTTTCATTGAAAATTTTAAAAATTTTGCCTTTCCTTTGAAATTTTACTATTTTTGTCCCGTATTCAGATATGATGAGCCGCAGCATGCAAGATACAGGGAATTCTGGCATCTGGGGGTTGAATTAATCGGAAGCAGCACTCCGGAAACGGATGCGGAAGTTATTTCATTGGCTTACGATGGCTTAAAGTCCTTAAATTTAAATTTTGTGCTGGAGCTCAGCAACATAAAGGTTATTAAAGGAGTCCTGAATTCCACAAATTTAAGCATAGAGGATAAGAAAAAAATTTTGCATTATATTGACAAGCATAATGATGAAGGAGTTAATGAAATTTTAAAAAAGACTGACAGGGGAGAAATTTTAAACAAAGTCCTTTCATTTAAGGGAAACAAAAAAAATTTAAGCGATTTAAAAAATTTATTGAATGATTGCAGGGAAGCAATAGAAGGAATTGACGAACTGGAAAATGTTTTAAAATTTGCGGAATTATATGGTGTTAATTATGTTATAAATTTTAACACTGTTCGCGGACTGGATTACTATACTTCTACGGTATTTGAGATTCACGCAAACGATATGCAGATTTGCGGCGGGGGAAGGTATGATAATCTTATCGGATTGTTTTCGGAAGATAAAGGTAAAAATGTTCAAAACAAAAACGTTCCTGCTGTTGGATTTGCTTATGGATTTGACAGGGTTATCGAAGCATTAAAGATGCAAAATTTGAGCCCCGAATTTGAAAACAGGAAAATTTTAATTACTTTTGTCAGTGAGGAATTTAAGGACTATTGTGTTAAAGTAGTAAAAGAACTAAGGGAAAGAAATATTACGGCGGATTTAGATATAACTGACAGAAAAGTCAGAAAGGCGATGGAGTATGCAAATAACAAATATAAATATGTTATTATTGTCGGAAAGAAAGAAGTTGAGGAAAACAAGGTTACTTTAAGGGATATGGAGAGCGGTGAGCAAAAATTTTTGGGTGTTGAGGAAATAAAATTTTAGTAAAATTTCTCGCTCATATCTTGATTTTTATTGATTGTTATATTACCCAAGTTTCCCACGTAAAATCTTCTTATTTTTGGTCGTAATTTTAGGAGTGTTAACCAAAGATGGATAAAAATTTATCTTGAAATGTGCTACACATATTGTTCTCATTTATGTTCCGGCATAGTCTTAAAGTCAAATCAACCATTTCTAGTATCCTCTCAATAAAACAGGGTAAATTAAATTGTATATCTCTACTTTACGGGTGCAAAATACTAAATTTTTACATTTTACTCTAAAATTTTAAGAGGATATCAATATTTAAAATGCTTTATAAAGACATCATTCAAATTTTAAATTTAGACAAAAAAAAGGATGCGAAGTCGGCAAAAATTTTGTCAAAAATATCCTGCGAGATGCAAAAGCAAATTTCGGATTTGAAATATGCCAAGGAAAGAATTGTCGGCAAAAATATAATAATCTTCGGAGCAGGACCTTCATTAATACCCGATTTGGAACGGCTGATGAAATTGAAAAATTTTGACCTGTTTATTAAAATTTGTGCCGATGGGGCAACAAAGGCGTTGATTGAGCAAAAAATCATTCCTGACTTTGTTGTCGGTGATTTAGACGGAGATATCGGTGCGATAAAAAAAGCAAATGAAAAAGGGGCGATTTTGCTCATTCACGCTCACGGGGATAACATTGAAGCCATAAAAACATACACTCTGAAATTTAAAAATTTAATTCTGACAACGCAGACAAATCTGAAATTAAAAAATTTACACAATTTCGGGGGCTTTACCGATGGAGACAGAAGTGTGTTTTTTGCATTGAAATTTAAACCAAAAGTTGTCATTCTTGCAGGAATGGATTTTGGGAACAAAATCGGAGAATATTCAAAGAAGATTTCATGCGAAAGGGCTAAATTTAAATTAAAGAAACTGAAAATCGGAAAGAAACTGGTTGAGGAAAAATGCATACAATCAAAAGTAAAGGTTTATGATTTTACAAAGAACGGAAATTTAAAAATTAAAAAAATTTCGTTCGGAGAAATTGAAAAAATGACATAGATGAAAGAATATGTCCGAATCATCAATTATGTTCGAAAATTTCTTTTAGTTGCTCTAAAGCATTCTCTAAATCCTTTACCATTTCATTTGCGATAATATCCGGCGAATGCAGTTTATTTAAATCCTCTAAATTTTCATCTTTCAGCCAGAAAATATCAATATTTGTTTTATCTCTTTTCAATATGTCTTCATAATCAAAGCATTTGAATCTTTCGGTTTCTTTTCTGTTGAAACGGTTTTCCGGATCATAGCATTTAATGAAGTCCTTTAGGTCTTCAAATTTCAGCGGGTTTTCTTTCAGTGTGAAATGCGTGTTTGTTCTTAAATCATAAATCCACACCTTTGAGGTCCATGGCTTTTCCGATGCTTCTTTTTTATCAAAAAACAAAACATTTGCTTTAACGCCCTGTGCATAAAATAGTCCTGTTGGGAGCCGCAAGATTGTGTGTAAATCACATGTCTGCATCAATTTTTTTCTGACTGTTTCTCCTGCCCCGCCTTCAAATAAAACATTGTCCGGAAGCACGATTGCTGCTTTTCCGTTAATTTTTAGTATGCTTCTCACATGCTGGAGGAAGTTAAGCTGTTTGTTGCTTGTTTTCGCCCAGAAGTCGTCCCTTAAAATAGTCAGATCTTTTTTTGCGGTTTTGCCTTCTTCGGTTACTATTGTTTCCGATGATTTTTTGCCGAACGGAGGATTCGTTAAAACTATTTCATAAATCCCGCCTGGATTTTTTTTCAGTGAATCCTCAACTTTAATGGGGTTTTCTTCTCCGTTTATGCCGTGCAGGTAAAGATTCATAACGCAAAGACGCGCTGCCATAGGAACTATTTCATTACCTGTGAATGTTTTGTGTTTGAGCTCTATCTTCTGATCTCTATCCATCCGGTGGTGTTTCACGATGTAGTTATAGGCAGAAAGCAGGAAACCCCCTGTCCCGCATGCAGGGTCATGTATTTTCATTCCCGGTTCGGGTTTCATCACCTCAACCATTGCATTAATCAGAGGTCTCGGTGTGAAATATTGTCCTGCACCGCCTTTAACATCAGCTGCGTTTTTCTCAAGAAGTCCCTCGTAGGCGTCTCCTTTAACATCTGCTTCAAGGTTGAGCCAGTTTTCTTTATCTATTAATTCAATGATGAGTTTCCTTAGTTTAGCAGGGTCCTGTATCCTGTTCTGGGCTTTCCTAAATATCACTCCGATTATTCCTTCTTCTTTACCTAACTCCTGTAGAATGTTTATGTAGTGGACTTCAAGTTCAGCTCCATCTCTGTCAAGCAGGGACTGCCAGTTGTATTTTCCCGGGATGTCTGATTTTTTGTTAAACGGCGGCTTTGTCCGCTCATCATCCATTTTCAAAAATAGCAGATATGTTAACTGCTCTACATAATCTCCATAAGATAAACCGTCGTCTCTCAGGATGTCGCAATAGTTCCACAGTTTTTGCACCAATTGTTTTGGGTCTGTCATTTTCTTTATTTTTATTGTTATTGATTTATTTTAATTTAATCGGGTCATTTTTGGGTCATAATCGGGTCATAATTGGCTTGTAATCAGGTCATAATAATATAGTAAACTGACCTCCCACGACCTTTTTGCATCAACAATTTCATAGATGTTAATTCATTGAGGTCTCTTTTTGCTGTAGCATTCGAAACACCGAATTTCTTTACATATTCTCTATTTGTGATTCTTTCATACTTTAATATGTGTGAAACCGCTTTCATCTGCCTTTCGTTTAACTCAAGCTGCCCCAGTTTATCTTTTAATGCTTTATCCCTGCTTATATCTAAAATTTGTTTTTCTATACGAGTTAATTCATTTGCAATACCTTCGGCGAAATATTCAAGCCATAAAGTCAGTTCTTCTCTTTCGTTATCCCTGTTTTCCTGTGCCGACTGTAAAGCAGAGTAATAACCTGCTAAATTCAGGTCATAGTGTTCCTCTAATGAAAACAGCCTTTTTGTATCATAACCTAATTTATATAAAATCAAGGTGGCAAGTGCCCTTGCGGTTCTACCGTTTCCGTCCAGAAAAGGATGGATGCTTACAAATTCGTAATGAGCCACGCCCGCGATAATAACCGGGGAAATTTCTTCTTTTACGGCACCACTAATCCAACCTGCAAGGTCATGCATCATTCCGGGAATTTCCTTTGCAGGCGGAGGAGTATATATAATTTCTCTTTTCCTATTGGTTTCCTTTACGATGTAATTCTGTATTTTCCTGAACTTCCCGCCGTTTTCATCATCTATTTTCTCAAGAGTTATCCTGTTAATCTCTTTCATTGTCTCAAGACTTATCTCCGGCTCTCCGTCCACGAACTCCAATACTTTCCTGTAATTGACAACCTCCTGCTTGTCCCGGGGTTTTGCGTAAACTTCTTTCCCGTCAAATAAATCTCTTACCTCATCTAAAGTAAGGGTGTTTCCTTCAATACGTGTTGAGAAGTGAGCAGACTTTATCCTGGCGTCCTCTCTTAGTTTAGACTCCCATTTAGGAATTAAAGGCGCATTAGTTATAAGGTTGTGAGCAGCGCTTATCCTGTTCAGGCAGTTCAATAATTTATTTGATATTTCGTATTTCGGGTTGTACATCTTTTGTTGTTNTNAGTTGCTATTGAAATTTTTGATTTATCATAAGATTATTTTCTCCGTTTTTTAGTTTTTGGTCACCCCCTCTTTTTATGCCAAGTACTCATCTCTTTTATTTGTCGCCCGATATGCTTAGTATATTCTTCTTTAAACGCCAACTCTTCTTTTATATTATCTGGAACCGCGGATTTTTGTTTCAAAAACTCTGCTACAGGATTATTAATATTTTGAGAATTATCTACATTTATTATAAATTTTACCAATTCATTTTCAAACGCAGTAATCTGTTTATCATCATAAATGACGATACCATATTGATTTATATCAAACGGGATATCTTGTCCCTTCTCAATCATCATAATAGTTTTTTTAGGCAGAGCATGACTAATCCCGAGCTCGTAAAATACATTAGAATTTTTATCAGTTAAAACAGCAAGTATTAAATCGGCATTATTTATACCATTAAGTATGTCTTTTATAATATTAGACGGTTTGGCGTGAGACCTCTTACAAGAATACCTAAATTTTTCAATTATTGGCACAATAGTCTTCAAATAAAAATCAGACCAATAGTTTTCGGTATGTTTTTCTGTTGTTTTTGAAAAAGGCATAATAACAAAACAGGTTTTCTTATTTTCCCCTTGGTTTGATTGTAATATTTTTTCAAGATTGGCATTCATTTTTCACCACCTCTATTAAATTTAACAAGTCTGCCTTCAAAGGCATATTTGAGTATTGACTTACGAAGTTGCTCTGCTTTAAGCAAAGTATTATCCACTGTTTCCTCAAGTTTGTCAATGACAGAGAATTTGGATTCAATTTCGGAGGCGATTTGGGTTTGTTCTTGAACTTTAGGAACAGATATTTTAAAATTTTCGACTATACGTGCTGGGACCCTTTTTTGACCAGCAGTACCGGTCATTTTATTTTTAGCCTCATTTTTAAAATCATCTCTACTGATACTAAAAAATATCCAATCAGAAGTAACTTTCTCTTTGGGTCTAAGAATATGAAATTCTGTACTTCCGAATCCAACCCCATTTTTTAAATCTTTTGCAATAGCTCTCTTCCCGTTTTCAAAACAAGGAGTTATCTTTGCCAATAAAACATCTCCCTCTTTAAAATAAGTATAGCCATTTATTACATCTCTTAATTTTTTCTTTTCTCTTGAAATTATTTTTCCTTTCTCTGATACAGAATGCATTGGAATAAAAGTGATTTCTATGTTTTCATCAAGATTCCTTACTTCTTTTTTTGGAGGGTTTATAACACATAAATCAGATAGTTTTTCATAATTCCAATCACCTTTTTTTTCAACCAGTTTCCCTTCAAACGCCGCCTTTAAAACGCTTTTCCTGTAAACCTCTAATTTGTTTTTCACTTCCTTCAGGGATTTTACGGCAGCGTCAAGGCGGGTGAATTGTTTTTCTATTTCCTGAACAATTTGGGTTTGTTCTTCTATAGACTCTGGATAAATAATTTCTATTTTTTTAATTCCATCATTATTTATTGCAACTTGTGTAGTTCCTGTAGATAAATTGTCTTTTTCGAGATTAAAATTTGGAGATAAGAAAAAATATTTTAGAAATTTTGCTTTACAATTAAGGGGGTTTATTCCAGCGAATCCAGTAGACAATATGTATTTATTTAATTCTGATTTATTTGTTTCATCAAAACAATATACCTTTGTTGTTCCTTTCATTTTTGCAAACCAGACAGAATTAAGAACCGGTTGCATATTTGCTCTTGAAGGCCTTTTTTTATAGGATATTTTAGATTCAATTTTCTCAATTTTTGTTCCTTGAATTGATTCTGTAGATAAATAATCTTTTTCTCCTTCAAACCTTTCTATTCCGCTACAGAGAATTTTAAAGTCATTATCTCCAATTTTTTCTCCTTTCCACCCTTCCGGTAATTTAATTGGATTTTCGTTATTCATCTTCATAGGCAATTTTTAATTTATTGGATTTGTCCGTTATCTACTTGTTTTTACTCCACCATAACGGAGGTTTTTTATTCCGTCAAAATTTCCCAATACCCTCCTTTATCTGGTCCGAATCTTTTTATTACTTTTTTCTTTTTCAATTTATCCAGATATTCTTTTACTGTATCTTGATTGAGTTTAAGAATTTCGGCGATTTCCATCCTTGAAGTATTAGGGTTGTTTATAATCTCTTTTAAAACTTTGGTTTCTAAATCCGTGAGGGTTTTCCAGTAGGGTTATTCTGGGGTGTTCAATTTGTACAAAAATCTATAAAAAAGTTCTTGCCATTTTTTTCTTACTGTTGTAATTTACCTCTTAAATGAAGAAACGTAGAGAATTTTTTTCATATCAAAAAATGGAAAGAAGAACAATTTAAAATATCCTCTATATTGAACAGCCCAGGGTTATTCTACCGGTCTTTACATCTTTTTTCCCAGATATATAACCTTCCCCTTCCTGTAAAATCTGTTTTGAATTTTCTTCATCCATCTTTAAAGACGTTAAACACAAACCTCCGAAGCGATCCCCTCAAGAATAGAATTAAAATTAAAATTCGCACCGGCAAAAACATCCGCCGCTTTCCCAAGCCCGCCCATTTGGTCAAAAGGCGCGAGTTCAAAATCATCCATGGTTATGTCTGTTGATTCAGCGATGTGTTTTTTGATTTTTTCAAGCCAGTTCATCTGTTCCTGCGTGAATTCAACACCCGAATCCCTTTGTTTTTTGAGCCATGTGTCGAATCGCTTATCAATCGTGTCGTTAAAAGGTTCCAACTCATTCACCTTGCCAAGCTCGAACCTGAGAAGGGAAACAAAGTCAGCGACCCTGTTTTTCGTTTTTCCGTGAACTTTTGATTCTTCGACTTGTGCGTACGCCCGCCAGAGTTTGGAAGGAGTTAAGCCGTAAGGTGGGGACTTAATTTTACTTGCAAGATCTTTTACATCCCTCAATCGTAATCTTCCTTTGTTGGTATAAAAAATCTGCAAAGCGGTTAATTCA
>CCXY01000034.1_pt1 | contig 17599 bp, 17 predicted proteins | sample 244351 | NCBI WGS metagenome assembly CCXY01 (sample SAMEA2779768, study PRJEB6121) | groundwater metagenome | isolation source: sulfidic groundwater | reverse complement strand
GTAATATTTCCTTCGCCTTCATCAAAACTGTAATATGCCACAAGTCCCTGTTCGTTATTAAATTTATCTGCATTAACCAAAGAGAGAGAACAAAAAAAACAAACTAATATGAGGGAAGCAATTACATAATGCTTTTTCAAAACTTGTTTTGAAATCTCCGAACGATAGTGAGGTGATAAATCTTTAATTTTCCACTGCATTTTCAAATTTTTATGATTATTGTTGATATATTTATTAACTAACAAATTTAAATTTTAATATAAAACTTTATTGTATTTGTTTAGCTGCTTAAAAAGTTAAGTATGAAAAATGTGAAAAAAATAACTGCAAAATCAAATATGACGAGGTAAAAACCCAATTAGCTAAACAAATACACTTTATTTATTATTTGATCTAATTGCTTATACCCGAAAATTTTAAATTTTTGCCAAATTTAAATGAATGCGATAAAAATGGGTTAACATTTAGCATTATTTATTTACCACAACCATAGTTTGTATTAAAACTGCGTAAGTCCTAATAAATTTAATACCTCTGAATAGTTACTTGTTAAATTGATAATTGTTAAACTAAAAAATGTACAAAAATAATATTATCGGCGTTGTTGTTCCTGCTTACAACGAAGAAAAATTAATTGAAGAAACATTGAGTGGAATTCTTAATTGCAAAACAGAGATTGATAAGATCTATGTTGTTGATGATAAAAGCACGGATAAAACATCAGAAAAAATAAAGAAATTTAAAGAAGAGGAGGGTAAAAGCAACAAAATCTGCATAATATCCCATGAAAGGAATGGCGGCGTCGGAGCGGCAATAATTTCCGGATACAAACATGCGCTGAAAGACAGAATGGATATAGTAGTTGTGATGGCAGGAGATCATCAGATGGATCCTTCGCAGCTTCCGAGAATGATTGAACCGCTCATTACCGGGAGAGCTGATTATACCAAAGGAAATCGTCTTTTGAGCAGAGAATACAGAAAAGGAATGTCAAGATGGAGATTCTTCGGAAATTCTTTGCTTACATTACTGACGAAAATTGCGAGCGGATACTGGCAAATTATGGATCCTCAAAACGGATATACTGCTATTTCCAGAAATTTACTTGAACGACTGAATTTAGATGATATTTATAAAAGGTATGGGTATTGTAATGATTTGTTGGTTAAATTAAATACTTTAAATGCGGTAGTTCTTGACATTTCCATGCCTGCAAGATACGGAAGAGAAAGGTCGGGAATAAATTATGTAACTTATATTCATAAGGTTTCGTATCTTTTATTAAAGGACTTTTTCCTACGGCTGATGATGAAATACGGTGTCTTAAGCTTCCATCCGCTACTTGGTTTTTATATTTTCGGGATCATAATGACTCCTGCCGGACTGATACTGGCATTTGATGTTTTTTACGATAAATTTATATCTCACGCTCCCGTATCACAAAATTTTCCTTTGCTTGCGGCATTTCTTCTCATTATAGGTATTCAGTTTATACTTTTTGCGATGTTATTTGATATGGAAATGGATCCAAGCAGGAAAAGAGAAGCGAATTTCGGTAAGAATAATAATGTATTTTAAAATTTATGGAGAAAAAGAAATTTGTATTTGTTTATCTGCTTAAAAAATTAAGCGTCAAAAATATGAAAAAACGAACTTGCTCAATATTAAAGGGTAAACCACTTATACTTCACAACTTCACAGAATGCGTTTTTTCAAATTTATGAAACCGTAATGTAAGCAAAGAGTAAATCTCTTGTTCGTAAGCAACATCCAATATGCCATTCAATAAAAAGCGCAATTTCTGCCGTTGCACAGTATATAACAGTTAAAAAATCACAAGTAACCCCCACTCTTTATTGAGCATATTCGAAAAAACAACTACAAAACCAAATATGACTAGTAGGACTTATGCAAAACATACATAAATTTAGAGATTTTAAGAACTTTTTACGTGTTGGACTGCGTAAGTCCTAATAATATTAAAAATGCTTGATTTCACAATTGAAAAATACGGGAAACTATGCAGTGCAATAAAAGGGAATTATGAAACCTTAACCTTTAATGAATACCTGAATAGCATGAATTCTAAAAGTGTATTTGTTTAGCTAATTGGGTTTTTACCTCGTCATATTTGATTTTGCAGTTATTTTTTTCACAGTTTTCACACTTAACTTTTTAAGCAGCTAAACAAATACCTAAAAGTAAATTCATTATTTTAAGGCATGATGTTGACAGGATGAGTGCAATTTAAGGATTTAAAAATAAATTTAAATAAGTATAAAATTCAATAAGCTGGAAGGTTATGCTGTGGCTATGGAAAATTTAATTAAATTGATAGGGAAAGGAGAATCACAAACTCTTGAATTCAAGCAAAGTTTCGCGGAGCAAGAAGAAATTTTTGAAACAATCTGTGCGTTTGCGAATACAAACAGCGGAACAGTTCTGGTTGGCGTTTCAGATGAAGGCGAAATTATCGGAACAGCTATTGGTAAAGACACCTTGGAGAAAATTCCGCAGAAAATAAAGGAAAATTTCGATCCTTGTGTTTTTCCCTCAATAAATGTTGAAGAAGCAGAAGGCAAAAATGTGGTTGCTATTGATGTTCAGGAATCCTTTGAAAAACCTGTTTTCTTTAAAGATGCGGCATATAAGCGTGTCGGCAGAGCAAACCATAAGATTTCAGCAAGCGAGATAAGGAAGTTAGCTAAGGACTCCGGCGAAAAGGTTTATTGGGATGAGCAGGTTTGCAAAGGGGCAGCACTTAAAGATATTGATGAAGAAAAAGTGAGGTGGTTTTTAAGGAAAGCGAAAACAGAAAGAAATTTCGATGTCGATACGGAAACACCTGTAAAAGAAGCACTTGAACGGCTGAGATTAATTAGAAATGAAAAATTGACCAATGCCTCTGTTTTGTTATTTGGAAAAAATCCGCAAAAATTATTTTCGCAGGCAAAGATGAGATGCGCAAGGTTTAAAGGTGTGGATGGACTTGATTATATTGATATGAAAGTACTTGAGGGCACAATACTGGAAATGAGAGAAAGTACTATAAAATTCATAATGCAGCACACAAAACACGGGGTTTTCTTTGATGAGAACAGGCGTTATGATAAGTGGGAGTATCCTTTCAGAGCGTTGGAAGAGTTATTAAGTAATGCGTTAGCACACAGAGAATATGAATCAACATCAGATATACAGGTTTCTGTCTATGACGATCGTATAGAAATATGGAATCCAGGGGAATTGCTAGAACCGTTAACTCCGGATGATCTGAAGAAAAAACACAAATCAATACCGAGAAATCCGTTAATCGCCGAAACTTTGTTTTTGATTAAATATATTGAGCGGTGGGGCAAAGGAACAAACAGAGTCATTAAAGAACTGTTAGATAATAAACTGCCTGAACCAGTATTTCAAAATTTATCCGGCGGGTTTGAAGTCATTGTCCATGGGCCTGGAAGGGAATTTGAAGAAGAGATTGAAAAGGAGAAATACCATATCCTTGAAATTAATGAAAGACAGAAAAAGGCGATAAATTATGTTAAAGAGAAAGGACAAATAACTACAAGCGAATATTGTACTCTAAATAAAATCGGTTCGAGTTATGCTAAAAAGGAACTGACAGATTTATTAAAAAAGAAAATAATTGTAAGAAAAGGTAGAGGCCGCAGCACTTATTATATATTAGTGTCCGATTAGTGTCCGATTAGTGTCCGATTATATCGTCACGAAGTATGTTGTAAAAAATGAGTGGTTTTTACAAGGGTTGGCAAAAGTAAGCGAGAAATAAAATATGTTTTATTGCTATAGCGTCAGAACTCCGTTGGATTTTTGAATAACGGCGTTCAATCCTTCTTTTATATCTTTGACAATATAGCGCCAAAACTCCATTGAACTTTCCACACTGAACCGAGATATTTTTAATGTTTCTCATATAGCACTTTCTCAGCATGCTTATTTTTTTCTTAATTTATTCTGTCTTAGTATTAATTAATTCATATAAAGACATAAATCTAATCTATACTTGGACAATTCAATTCTTGTAAAAATGAGACCGAAACAAATCAAAATTGAGGATATTCTGGAGATGTTTAAAGAGCAAAAAGTGATGACTCTTAGTGCATTATCCGGGAAAGCAAAATGTTCAGGAAAAACGATTTTAAGAAGACTTAAAGAACATGGTTATTACACCAGCTATAACATGAACGGAAAATATTACACTATACCCGAAATTGCTGCGTTCGATGAATGCGGTTTCTGGAAATATGATGATGTGTATTTCAACAAATTTGGTGGTTTGAGAGAGATTATAAAAAGAATGATAGAAAGCAGTGAAATGGGATACACCGTAGATGAATTAAATAAAAAGCTAAATGTAAACTGCGGCAGCCATGTTATGACATTTGTCAGAGAAGGCATAATAGCAAGAAGGAAATACGGCGGATTCTATGTATACTTTTCAACAGACAAGAAAAAACAGAACTCTCAAGCTGGAAAAAAAGAACAGCACATTAGGGCAAATGAAATCCCTGAACTTGACGAGTACTTGAGTATCAGGAATATAAATGAAAAACTGATAATCAATGTATTGACTGAATTCATAAATAACCGAAAAGCAACACCTGAAGAGNTTAAGGATATCCTTAAAAATAAGAATATCCTAACTAAAAAGGAGATTGTAGACGAGATTTTCCGCAGATACGATCTTTTTAAAAAAAAAGACACAATAGAGGTACTGCAGGAGGTATTGAATCTGGAAGCCAATCTTAAAGAAAATTTTAACTTCAGGGAAAATATGGGAACGCCGCAGATAGAGTTTCGTTCTGAAAACACGTCCTGTGATGTCTGCGGGAGAAAAAACCATGTGCTTAAAACCGAAAAAAGGAATGTGAGAACAACAGAATTCGGAGAGTTCACAGCAAACGAGACAATTCTATACTGCCCAGAGGATAAATATGCTGATGAAGAGAATAAGAAAATAAGAGGGTACGAATCCGATAAATTGAAAAAAATAGTATCGGATAATAAAAGACATGGTTTTGATGTTATGTGCTTTGTGGGGCAGAAAAAGTTTTTAGAAAACAAGAGAAGGGATGAAATTCTGAACGAATTAAAATCAATGCACGTAGACACTTCAACAGGAACAATAAGCAATTTGTGCGAGGAATTTTTGATATATATGAAGTGCGCCCATGAATCCAATTTGGATAAAATCACGGATATGATAAAAAAGGAGGGGGGTTATGTCATCGGAATGGACGCCACACAAGACGGAAATGTATCCTCTCAATAAAACAGGGTAAATTAAATTGTATAGCTCTACTTTACTGGTGCAAAATACTAAATTTTTACATTTTACCATAAAATTTTGAGAGGATACACGGAAATAGTGATATTTTGTTTACCGCGAGGGATTGCCTTCAAGGCATTGTCTTGTGTGCAGAGAAGATGCCGTCAGAGGCTTCCGAATACATTAAACCGGTGATGGAAGGACTGAAGGAAAAATTAGGAAATCCGTTAGCAATTATTGTGGATATGCACCGGGGTGAAGGAAAAGTGTGCCTGGATGTGTTTCCGGGCGTACCCGTAATAGAATGCAACTATCATTTTTTAGATGATGTGGGTAATTATATTTTGTCTGCCGAATATACTGAGCTAAGAAATGCGCTTACGAGTGGAATGAAAATTAAATCAGCCATAACACGGACGCTAAAAGAACTCCAACACATGGTCATCAAGAACGAGTATGATGTTGATCAAATATTTCATGCATTTAAGAAAAAACAGAACCCAGAGTACATAAATCCTGATGAGTTCAATATTTCAGTAAGCTATTTGATTGTTTCATGGATACTGAGTTACAGAAAAGATTCCAATGGAGATAGATTCCCCTTTTCTCTCCCCTATCTTGATCTTTATAAAAGATGCAGGGAAATGTATCGTGAAATAGAGAAGTATGTCCTCTTTTGCAAAAATACGGGTAGTGTCCTAAAACATAGTTGGTATTTATAAACAGCATCCTAATTTTATATATGGCAACAAAAAATAAATTAGGGGCTGATCCCAAAGAGGAATTTTGCTCTAACTCAAATTGTAGCGATTATAGCCAGGACTTACGCAAACCAAAAGTAAACCATTGAATTACTGAAGCCTTTTTACTATGCAAATGCGTAAGTCATAATANCAAAAAGAGTATAGGCAACATAACTAAATACAGACATGATAAGAATGGCAAACAACCATTAAGATTTTACCAACTATAAATTAGGACACCACCCAATATTAACGGGTAAGTCGACGCACATCGGTTTATGACGTATTTTTTTTAGACGATCCAACACAAAACTTTGATGACTGATTTTTACATAAGGTTAGACGCAATGCGATTTTTAGAAATCACCAATCAAATGATTGCCCAAAATCTGTGCCAATATTTGCTTTAAAAATCGCTATGCAGCGACTTACTCATCATTATTGAGCAAATACAAAAATTTCATAAATTTTTAAGGCCCTTATTTTTAACCACGTGATGACAGCGAAATTTTTTGAAATTTCATAACAACATCACGATATTAAATATAAAAGCCTTACGACCAAACTTTTTAAGTTTTAAATAGATATGCTCTTAATGCATGCATTTTACGTGGGAAACTCGGGTTTAAAAGAATAAAATTTTTGCTATAACTACCAGCAACCCCGCAATAACTGCTGTTATCGGAATTGTCAAAATCCATGCAAAGACTATATTTTTTCCCAATCCCCACTGCACGCGCTTAAATCCTTTTGCACTTCCCGCCCCCATAATACTAGTTGTTATTACATGTGTTGTTGACATCGGAAAGCCGGTTATGGTTCCAAGAGTTAAAACAAGAGAATTCCCTGCCTGCGCAGCAAATCCCAAATCAGGACTTAATTTTGTCATTTTCTTTGCCATTGTTCTTATAATCTTAAATCCGCCAATTGCCGTTCCGAGTGCCATTGCCAATGAACATGAAAATATAACCCAAAAAGGAATTTCAAATTGTTGTGTTATTCCGGCAATAAGCAAAACCAGTCCGATTATTCCCATTGATTTTGTCGCATCATTTCCTCCGTGAGCCAGACCGGTCCATATTACAAAGAAAATCTGGGAGTATTTATAAATTTTTCCTGATTTCGGGCTGTTTTTAAATACCTTAAAAGTAACCCAAAAAACCAGTATTGTTAATAAAAATACAAAACCAAATGCAATTAACGGAGAAAAAAGTAATCCTGATATTGTTTTTGTTATTGCTGCCGGATTTATTGCATCAAATCCGATTGCTATTGCCGCCGCACCGACAACACCTCCGACAAGGGCATGACTTGACGAAGACGGAATTCCTTTTTGCCAGGTTATTAAATTCCACACAATTGCCGCAAGTATTGCACATCCGATCACTGTTAAAGCAAAATCTGTAGACAAAGATTGCAAGGCCTTTGCATTCACTATCTTTCCAATCGTATCTGCTACCAGTGTGCCCAAAACAAAAGGTCCTGCAAAATTCATTATTGCCGCAAGCAAAACCGCATCTCTCGGCTTTAATGCCTTTGCTCCGATTGCCGGACTTACCTGATTTGCCGTATCATGAAACCCGTTAATAAAATCAAAAACCAGAATTATGACAACAACAATGGCAACAGGCAATAAAACAGACTCTATCATTTTCGCTTATGTTAAATTTTTTGCTTATGCTGATTCCTTACATATTTATTTATGCCAACTTTGTTATTATGTCTGAAATTTCATCTGCAACTTCCCTGCACGCATCCATCGCATCCTCTAATGTATCATAAACATCCCTCATTTTTATAATATGTATCGCATCCTTACTTTTAAACAACTCCTTCATCGCTGCTTTATAAATTGCATCACCTTCTCTTTCTTTTTCTCTAATCTCTTCGTTTAATTTTTTGATATTTTCTTTGTTTTTCTCCGCATCCCGCAGGTAAGAAACATTTTTTTGTATAATTATAGATGTATCTTTCAATAAATTTCCCAATTTTAATGTATAACCATCTATGCTTGTTAATTCATACACATTACACATACTGATAAATTTTTCAATCATATCAACTATATTATCCAGTCCCTTATTTAATCCGATAATCCGCTCGGTATCAATAGGCGTCATAAAAGAAGTTGCCGTCTTTATATAAATTTTTGCAGCAATTTCATCTGCTTTATGTTCAATGTCTTTCATTTCACTCGCATAAATTTCTGCTTTTCCCTGCGAATAATTTTCTAAAATTTCGCTTAATTTTTCACTTGCCGTGACTACTATTTTTGCCTGCTCTTCAAAAAATCCGTAAAATTCGCTATCCTTTGGAACTAACCATTCAAAGACCATTTTAAAATTTTTAATTTTTTTGATTAATAATTATATTTTGAACTATAAATATATAAATTAAAATTCAACTATATAAATTAAAATACAGATATATTAAATTAAAATTAAATAAATAAATTTAAAATAAAATAAGTAACTATTCAGAGGGTACAAAAATTTACTGAAAATTTATAAATAAATTTTCAATCTTAAAAAATATTTCAAATATTTTTTAATACCTGTGAAAATTTCGAAAAATTTACCTTTAATTAATAAAATAAATTCCAAATTCATCAGAGAATGTCGTTTCCGAATCGTATTGACCTTTAACAAACTTATGTTACATTTGTGTGTAAAAATCAACACACTTTGTTGAAATCCAATTAACACAAACAAGTAAATCATCCATATTTTAAAAACATAGTTTTTGAAATCTCCGAGCGTTGTGGGGTGATTTTTGGCACTTACGAACGTTAGCGAAGCAAATAAAAATTTCATAAAGAAATTTTCTGCAATTCTCTTACAACCAGTCAATCTTATTAAATTCCCTCATATTTTATTGCCAACGAGATGATAGTTTATTGTAATTTCAGACATATCTGCAGAATATTCTCCTGTCCTTCTTATACTCTCAACAATATCACTCATATAAGTTGCTGATTTGTAGTTCTTCTTTAATATCTCCTTATTTATTGTCTCACAACCCGAAATCAGTTTTTCTATAGAGTCAATATTTTTATTCGCTAAATTTATGTCTTTTTTAGTCCATGCATCAAAGGACTTGCCAAAAATTTTTAAAGCAGTTTCGCTCTGCGAAGACATTATTCCGGCCATATCCGCACTAATACCTTCATCCATAACAAAAAGAGATGCTCTTGCTATCTTAACTGCATGGTCGGCAATTCTTTCAATCAGCCGGCTTATTAAAAAATAATACACTCCCTCATTTTGTGTTAGTCCCATTTTTTCCGAAAACTCCATATTTTTCAGTAAAATATTGAATTGCCTTGAAACAAACCAATGCAACCTATCCACATCGGTATCCATCTCAATTGTCTTTTTTGCTGTTTCCTTATCATTATTCCTGATTGCTGACATCGCACTTTCATGCATTGCTTTTGTAAGAGTATACATTCTCTTTATTGTCTTATCAAATGGCATTTCACATGGGTCAAGCAAGTCCTTAATTGTTATAGTTGCATCATCTTCATCTATTATTTCCGGACCTATAGCACTTTGGGCAAATTTTATTGCACAGTTTCTAACCATAGGAGATATTTCTTTTTTTGATTTTAATATTATGTTTGAGTATCCGTTTATATATGCACTTATAAGAATTCTGAATAACAAGGTCTCATTATCTTCTATAATGTCTACATCAATCTCTCTGGTTTCTATTCGCTTTTTTCCTGCCTTTGGCATGAGCATCAGAGTCCCGTTTCTGTGAGGTATTATTATAACCGAATCGTTCTTTTTTATTCCTTGTGATTCAACCCAGTCCTTTGGCAAAGACACAATATAAGATGATTTTCCGGTAAATTGAATCTTTCTGGATTCCATTTTAGTTAATCTATATAGGTAATTAAATATATATAGATAATTAAATTTCAATACCAATAAATTTGATATATTTTTACTGCGAACCGAAAGAATTTATTTAAATTTCATACAACAGGCTAAAATATATTAGGAATATGAAATACCATTGCAAAAATAGAATAAATAACTGCTGAAATTATGAATGTTACCGGAATTATTAAGAGCCACGCTGTTAAAATCGTTTTTCCGATGCCCCAATTTATGGCATTTAATCTTTGTGCAGCGCCTGTTCCCATATTTGCCGTTGTCATTACATGCGTTGTGCTTACCGGCAGACCTATAAAACTATTTATAAGTATTATTGCAGTTGCCGATATTTATGCGTTAAATCCGTGTTCATATCTCATTTTGAAAATTTTAGTTCCCTATGTTTTAATTATTCTCCACGCGCCTGTTGCAGTTCCAAATGCTATTGCCAATGAACACAATACAATAACCCATAAAGGAGGATAAATTATTACCGACGGAGAAAGTTGCAGCATTCCTGCACTTAATAAAAACAAACATATTATACCTATTGTTTTTTGTGCGTCATTTGCACCATGCGAGAAAGCAAAGGCGGCACTTGAAATTATTGCTCCTTTCCTGAATTTTTCCTCAACGCTTAAGTCCGAATTTCTAACAAGATAAAATATAAATTTCATCAACGAATACACTACAGGAATTGCAATAAGCGGAGAAATGACTATACTGCTCAACGGCAGAAATTGCACTTTTTATTGAATGGCATATTGTATGTTGATTACGAACAAGAGATTTACTCTTTGCGTACATTACGGTTTCATAAATTTGAAAAAACGCAGTCTGTAAAGTTGGGAAGTATAACGACAGAACGGCAAGTAATATTATATTAAATTTTATCACAGAAATTCCAAAAGCCATAAAAGCAGCGCCGCAAATACCTCCGATTAATGCGTGTGAGGATGAAGACGGAATTCCAAAAAACCATGTTACAATATTCCAGATTATTGTTGAAATTAATCCGATGCTAATAATCAAGGCCAAAAATTCAAGAGAAAAAATTTGTCCGCTTTCCAAAACATCTTCTATGTGAGGCAATGCAACAATTTTTCCTATTGTATCTGAAACCGGCTTAAAGAATGGAATGTCTGCAAAGTGCATCGTTATAGATACAACACTAACTGCTCCGATGAATTGAAAAGTCACCCCTAAAATTAATGCCTTTTTCGGAGATAATGCTCTCGTTGAAACAGTCGTTGCAAGGATATTTGCTGCATCGTGAAAACCATTTAAATAATCAAATATCAGAGCAAATATAATAATAACAGCAACTATAATTATCACATCCAATTTTATATATCTTTAAATTTTCGGTGAAAAATTATCACATCCAATTTTAGTATCCTCTCAACAGAATGTAAGGGAATTANCAAAAATGAACCCTTGCTATTGTGACAATATATAAAAAGGCAAAATTTGGACAATTTTTAAAGGTGGAATTTATGCGTATATATTGTTATAATATATAAGAGGTCTAAAAATTTTAGTTTTCTTACAACCTGTCAAGAATATATTTTATGCTTTTTCTTTTTACTTTATTATCGGTGAATAAATCAAAGTCAATTGACCTTCGGTGTCCGATTATTAATGCAATTGCCGTTCCTCCAACCAAATAGTAGTCCTTTGAAAACAACTTTATCAGGGGAAGTAAGTCCTTCTGATCTTTAGTTAGAACTTCCCGGTGCATTTTTCTTAAAATATAATCTGAAAAAATTAATGGTTCTTGGTCTGTAATTAATCCTCATCCTTTCAGGCGATGTTTGTTTATAAAAAATATCTGCAACTTTATTTATTCCGACAAGTTCAAATAATTTTTTGACGCTTTTCTCATCGCCGTAATTCAATATCTGTTCAACTAAAAATTTTACATCAATATTCTCTTTTTCCTCTTCCTTAATCCACCAGAATAGCGAACTGTTTTCACGAATAAATTTTTTTATTTCAGACGTGTTGGTCATTTTTGAATTGCATAACTGAAATCGTTTTAAATTTCCCTGATTTCCTGATTTAAATTTTCCTTCACCGTATGATTTATTTTCTTTTTATCTTCCTTCATCGTCTCATAACTCAAAAAATTCCTTCACCGTATGATTTATTTTCTTTTTATCTTCCTTCATCGTCTCATAACTCAAAAAAGCAATCAAAATTCCTGCAGTTGCCGATAAAAGCAAAAGCAAATATGTAGGAATTAATTTATAATTTAACGATAACGCATAATAAACAAGAACCACCCCGAGAATTGAAATCGCAGATATGTATAAAATTTCCTTTTTTGTTAATGAAATTTTTTCACCATTCATTGTTTCGGTTCCTTCGTCTTTATCTTCGGTTTCATCTTCTGCATACTCTTTATATATTTCGGGCATAAATTTCTTTTCCAGCAATATCGCCACAATTAAAATTACAATCGTAATTATGAAAAATAAATTTATGTCTATATATCTTTCAACCTGCGGAAAGTAAATTTTTATAAATAAAAATCCGATAAATAAAATCAGCAGATACCTTGCACTATTTCCTATTACTTCGGTAATATTTTTTATTATTGCCATTTTAATGCGGTTAAATTTAAATTACATTATATATTTCTATCAGGGCATTATCTTTAGGTTTCAAATTTAGAGTTCTTATTATAACATCAGGAATTACTATGTCTCCAAGATCGCTTACTTTTATAACCTTTGTTTTCATTGTCGGAATTATAATTTATGAAATTTCGTATAAAATTACTTTTCAAATTAAATAACTTCGCATATAAATTTTTCCACTATTAAACTATTGCCTTTGGTTTCTTGTCCGTTCCGGCAGATTGTTTCCTTGGAGGCATTCACTATTCTGCTAAAATGGTTATTGATATTTCCATGTCCGTCATTGTTCCTTCATGTCCTCTTTATGCTCCTGTTGTCTCCTTTTGCCACTTTCGCCCCATTTTTACCGGCCATATTGTCTGATAAATGTCTTTATATTTTTCCCTTCTAAATTTATCCATTCATATTCATTCAAACTCAATCGTCGCAGGCGGTTTGCTAGTTAAATCATACAAAACCCGTGTAACATTGGAAATTTCCGTTGTTATTCTGCTTGTTATTTTTTGTAAAATTTCCCATTTGACATTCATTGCGTTTGCAGTCATTGCATCCGTTGATTCAACAATTCTTACCGCAATCATGTATCCGTAATCCCGTTTGTCTCCTTTTACTCCTGTTGCCTTTCCCTCGGGTAAAACGGCAAATGCCTGCCAGACCTTTAAATTTGCGTTTGAAATTTCTTCTCTGACAATCGCATCCGCTTCTTTGACAATTTCTACCTTCTCCTTTGTTACTTCTCCCAAAACCCTTATCGCCAGTCCTGGTCCGGGAAACGGCATTCTTTCGGAAATTTCTTCGGAAAGTCCGAGGGCCCTTGCAACCTGTCTGACCTCGTTTTTATACAAATCCTTCAGCGGTTCGTAAATTTCAACCGTCATTCCGGAAGGCAATGCAACATTATGATGGCTTTTTATATTTCCCTTTGTTTCAATCCAGTCAGGTGCTATAGTTCCCTGAACCAGAAATTTCGCATTATATTTTTCTGCGTATTCGTTAAAAATTTCAATATAGACCCTTGCAATAATTTTTCTCTTTTCTTCCGGGTCAGTGATACCTTTTAATGCATCAAAAAATCTTTCACTCGCATCGGCAAATTCAAATTTTACTTTTGACTCAAAAATTTCCCTGATTCTTTCCGGCTCATTCTTTCTCATAAAGCCATTATCAACAAACACACAAACCAAATTTTTTCCGATTGCCCTGCCGACGAGCATTGCACAGGTTGATGAATCAACACCCCCGGATAATGCAATTATTGTTGTTCCGGCCAATGTTTCTTTTGTTTCCTCAATTGCATTTTTAATAAACTTTTCCGCATCAAACATTTTAAATTTAAATTATTTGTTTATCTTAAATTTGAATTAGACTTTAAATACAAACTTAATTAAAATACAAACTTAATTAAATTTATATTTTTAGAAAAATTTCAAAAACCTAAAAATGAAATGCGAATTATGCGGAGCACAAATAAAACATGGGAAAAAAATTATGTTTATGGGTACACCTATAATCGTTTGTGACGAGTGTGCAGTTAACGGAAGGATTATCGGAGATGTCAGAGAACAGATTGCCGAAAAGAAAAAGCAGGACAACGCAGACAAAGAAATTTCCCCTGCAACTGTCCTCGGAGAGCCGGAATATGAAATTGTTGAAAATTTTAGCCATAAAATAAAGGATATTCGGGAAAAGAAAAATTTAAAGCAGGAGGATTTTGCAAAACACATAAATGAGCCGGTTGCTTATGTCAAAAGAATTGAATCCGGGTTTGTTCCTCCGATAGCAGTTATAGAAAAGATTGAGCAATTTTTAAATATAAATTTAATAAAAAAGCGAGAAAGAGTTGTGCTTCCGAAAATTGATAAATCGAAGGATGTGCTGACATTGGGGGATGTTGTTGTCATAAAAAAGAAATAAAAAGCAATAAATTTAAAAAAAATTTAAAAAGCAAATTTAAAAAATGTCCGAAAAATTTTTAAAAAGCGGAAAAGTCAAGGATATTTACGAAATTAATGATAATTTGCTGAAATTTAAATTTTCAAACAGAATATCTGTGTTTGACCAGATAATTCCAAGTGAGATTACTGTTAAGGGCGAGGTTTTATGCAGAATTGCAAAATTCTGGTTTGACAGGATTGAGAAAAAAGGAATTTGTAAAACCCAATATGTTTCAGACGGCAAGAGCAAGACCAAGTCAGACGAGATGCTTGTTAAAAAGACAGAAGTAATTCCGCTTGAATTTATAGTCAGGCATTATAATGCCGGCTCTTATTACAAAAGGCATAAAGGAACATACGGTGAGAAATTTAGCGAGCCGATCTTTGAAATCACGACAAAATTTGAGAAATACGACAGATTGCTCACGGAAGAAGAGGCATTAGAAATTTCAAAGTTAAAGAAGATCGATTTGGAAAATATTAAGGAAATTATATTGAAGATAGATGATGTAATTAAAAACCAGGCAGGAAAGAGAAATTTAATCCATGTTGACGGAAAGAAGGAATTCGGGATTCTGGACGGGGAAATTTTGCTTATTGATACATTCGGAACGCCTGATGAGGACAGGTTTTGGGATGCGGAAGAATATAAAAAGGGAAATTTCGTTGAATTAAGCAAGGAATTTGTCAGGCAGTATTATGAAAATTTATTTTATGTTTGCCCGAAGTGTGGTGAGAAATTTAGTTACAGGGACTTTCTTTATGTACAAAGAGAGAAAAAATTAAGCGAACCGTTAATTCCGCCTTTGTCCGATGAAATGATAAGGAAGGTCGGAGAATTGTATGGAGGAATGTATGAAAGAATTACAGGAAAAAAATTTTAAATTTATTTATTTAAATATTTATTTATTTAATGTAAATTATTTAATATTTATTTAATGTCAAAGTTTAATTATTTATTTAATTATTTGAATATGCTCAATAAAGAGTGGAGGTTACTTGTGATTTTTTAACTGTTATAAGTGATTTACCCTTTAATATTGAGCAAGTTAAAATATTTTAATTATTTATTTAATTATATATGTAATAATTATAATAATATTTCAAAAAAATTATATAAATTTAAACCAAGTAAAATGAGTCGAAATTCTCAAAACGAGGGAACAAATAAAGCAGACATGGAAAATAAAAATAACATTAACAAATCTTTTGCATTTATTTTGACTGCGATAATTATCGGAAGTTTGTTAGTTAATCCATTTTTTAGTGATGTTGCTATATTTTTAACCCATCTTGGGGACACGCCATCCGGAAGTGGAAATTATAGTGATTGTACGGATAATATTACCATTAATGCTCTTGTTAATATAACAACTGATCGTGTAACTAATGTTAGTTTAAAAATTAATTCTTCCAGCGGAACATTTATAGAATGTGTTTTGCCATTAGATGGCGGATTAATGTCAGGAACATCTGCAACTGTTACTAATCTTAACTATAATTGTGGTGGAAAAAATATTTCTGTGAGTGTAACTCGTACAGGATTCTGTAGTAATTATACTTATGGATATGGTTATGGTTATACAAATAGTAGTTCTAATTATGGATATGGTTATGGTTATAACAATAATAATACTATTTGTAATAGCGGAATATTGAATTATACTATCATAATTAATCCACAAAGTGTTGGAATGTATAATGGAACATATACTGATTTAATTAATGTTAAAACGGTTTCAACTGAAAAAACACAATCGGGAAATTTCAGGGTGAATTCATGTATTTTGTATGGAGTAAATAATACAAATATTCAGAATGCGAGTGTTACGGCAGGAGATGCAGGAATTATCAAATACAAAGTATGCAACAACGGAACAGTTGATACTACTTACAATTTATCAGCATCAGGATGTACTAACTTTACAATATCGCCCATATCACCGGCGACAGTAACATTAACTCATGGAGCATGTGCAGAGATTAATGTGTCGGTAGGAACTCCATCAACAGGCGGAACCTGCATAGTTACTTTAAACGCGAGCAATGCGACTTATGGCATATCTGCAACCGCAACCGGACAAATAAATGCAACAGTTAGCCCCGTTTACGGAGTAAATAATACAAATATTCAGAATGCGAGTGTTACGGCAGGAGATGCAGGAATTATCAAATACAAAGTATGCAACAACGGAACAGTTGATACTACTTACAATTTATCAGCATCAGGATGTACTAACTTTACAATATCGCCCATATCACCGGCGACAGTAACATTAACTCATGGAGCATGTGCAGAGATTAATGTGTCGGTAGGAACTCCATCAACAGGCGGAACCTGCATAGTTACTTTAAACGCGAGCAATGCGACTTATGGCATATCTGCAACCGCAACCGGACAAATAAATGCAACAGTTAGCCCCGTTTACGGAGTAAATAATACAAATATTCAGAATGCGAGTGTTACGGCAGGAGATGCAGGAATTATCAAATACAAAGTATGCAACAACGGAACAGTTGATACTACTTACAATTTATCAGCATCAGGATGTACTAACTTTANAATATNGTCCATATCACCGGCGACAGTAACATTAACTCAGGGAGCATGTGCAGAGATTAATGTGTCGGTAGGAACTCCATCAACAGGCGGAACCTGCATAGTTACTTTAAATGCGAGCAATGCGACTTATGGCATATCTGCAACCGCAACCGGACAAATAAATGCAATAGTTAGCCCTGTTTACGGAGTAAATAATACAAATATTCAGAATGCGAGTGTTACGGCTGGAAATGCAGGAATTATCAAATACAAAGTATGCAACAACGGAACAGTTGATACTACTTACAATTTATCAGCATCAGGATGTACTAACTTTACAATATCATCCATATCACCGGCGACAGTAACATTAACTCAGGGAGCATGTGCAGAGATTAATGTGTCGGTAGGAACTCCATCAACAGGCGGAACCTGCATAGTTACTTTAAATGCGAGCAATGCGACTTATGGCATATCTGCAACCGCAACCGGACAAATAAATGCAANAGTTAGCCCTGTTTACGGAGTAAATAATACAAATATTCAGAATGCGAGTGTTACGGCAGG
>CCXY01000039.1_pt1 | contig 19052 bp, 4 predicted proteins | sample 244351 | NCBI WGS metagenome assembly CCXY01 (sample SAMEA2779768, study PRJEB6121) | groundwater metagenome | isolation source: sulfidic groundwater | reverse complement strand
GGATTTTATGAAAAATGTTTTAGTTCAGGGCGATGTTAGCGAGATTATAAAATATGTTCCGGATGAGTCCATACATTTAACTTTTACTTCTCCACCTTATTATAATGCTCGTGATTATTCTATTTATCAAAGTTATGAAGATTATTTAAAATTTTTAGAAGATGTCTTTAAAGAAGTTTACAGGATAACAAAAGAGGGTCGGTTCTTTATTTTAAACACTTCCCCGATCATCATTCCTCGCGTAAGCCGGCAGCATTCAAGCAAAAGATACCCGATTCCATATGATATTCATCCGTCACTAATAAAAATGGGCTGGGAATTTATTGATGACATAATCTGGCTTAAACCAGAATATAGTGTAAAGAATCGTAATGCTGGCTTTTTGCAGCACAGAAAACCACTTGCATACAAGCCAAACGCATGCACTGAAAATGTGATGGTGTATAGGAAAAAGACGGATAGATTAATTGATTGGAACATAGAACAATATGGCTTTGGAATTGTAAATAAAAGCAGGGTAAATGGGGATTATGAAACATCAAATGTTTGGAGAATTGACCCTGTTTTTGATAAAACCCATAGCGCAGTTTTTCCATTAGAGTTATGTAATCGTGTTATTAAGTTTTATTCTTATATTGGCGACCTGGTTTTTGATCCATTTGCGGGCAGTGGAACATTTGGCAAGTCAGCATTAAGTTTAAACAGGTATTTTTTCTTAACTGAAACAAAACCGGAATATGTTGAAAGAATAAAGGAAAACATTAATCAGAAAACGCTTTCAGAAAATTACAGGGAACCCATATTTTTAGACTTAAAAACATTTATTTCAAATTCTAAAAGAAAATGACTGCTACATTATCAAAAGAAGTCACAAAGAACATTATCGTGAAACTTATCAAAGGAGACGATTACAGAATTGAAATTGTGACACTAATAAATGCAGATTTTTTGCAATATGTCGTTGACTTTTTTAAAAAGATAGTTGATGCAAAACTGAAAAGCAAGGACATTACAGTTGACTGGTATAAACAAGAATTTTTAGACAATAGCTTATCCTCTGATGAAATTGCAATACACTCAGGATTAAATAAAAAAACAATTTCAAATATGTACAATTCAGCACGAAAAGAGATCGTGATTGAAGCATCAAATGAGCATTATGAACAATTATACAATACCATCCAAAAATTAGTTGATGAAGAAGACGAATTAAGTATAACCCTTACGATTAAATTCAAAGGAGTGAGTGTTGATTTAAATGTTAGTGAGAGTTTAATTGTGATAAATACTTTAGCGGTTAAGAGGGCAGCTTTAAGAGGGGGTTTATGGAGTACCGCAGGAAAAAGGGTTGAATGTCCTTTGATGTTAACTCTATGTAAATTATTTAGTGTTGATAATGCTAATTACAGGGTTAAAGTTAGGGGAGGAATTGAAGCAGATACTGAGACCGATTTTGAGAGGGAGGTTGATTTTTACCTGATAGGGCATTCCAATCAAGAATATAAGTGTGAAGTTAAGTTAATGGGTAAAGGGAACCCGGAAAGTGCCGATGCTGTTATAGCCCGCGATAGCAAAGTGTTTATTGCAGATAAACTATCAGATACAAATAAAAAACAACTAAACAGCTTAGGTGTTGAATGGGTGGAACTAAGACATGATAGCGGTTACAGGAGATTTAAAACAGTTTTAGAAAATTTAGATATACCTCATGAGGATTTTGATGGTGATGTTGATATTCGTTTAGATGAAATTTTTAGAGAGGTACTCTAAAATATATGACTCTTATTTTCAACCCCGTGATGACAGCGAAATTTTTTGAAATTTCATAGCAACATCACGATATTAAATATAAAAGCCAACCCTCAAAACACATACGCAATTATTCCCGCAATGGCTAAATTTATCAAAGCAAGAAATATCAGATATTTCCACCCTAAATTTAACACCTGATCAATTCTGAATCTCGGTAATGTCCCCCTAAGCCATATTGCTATATACACCAAAGTAAATGTTTTAGCTAAAAACCAGAATAATCCCGAGATTGCTTCCGGAACCACGGGAATATCAAACAAGCCATTCCACCCTCCCAAAAACAACAATGTAATCAAAGCCGAGCCCACAAACAATTCCAAATATTCCGCGAGATAAAAGAATGCAAATCTCATTCCGCTATACTCAATATGAAATCCGGCAATTAATTCGCTTTCCGCTTCAATCGTATCAAAAGGAATTCTACTCATTTCCGCAATTGTTGCAACAAAAAATACAAACAGCCCTAACAACAAAGGAATAGCAAACCATAAATTTTGCTGGGCATTAACTATATCAACCAGATTCATACTTCCCGCAAGCACAACAACACTCAAAGCGACAATGAGCATCGGGATTTCATAAGCCATCATTTGTGCGGCAGACCTCATTGAACTAACCAAGGAATACTTATTTCCGGAACTGTAACCTGCAATAACCATTCCGAGCGATGATATTGAGCCGAAAGCAATTAGCAAAAGTAATCCGACTCCTACATTTGCAAAAGATAAAAATTCATTAAAGGGAATTAGTACAAGCGTTAAAAGCACGGGAATAAAAACAAGAACAGGTGAGATAAAATAAAGCAATTTGTCCCTGTTTTTTGGCTTTATGTCTTCTTTGAATATTAGTTTCATTACATCTGCAAGCGGTTGAAGTATTCCGTGAGGGCCTGCCATCATAGGTCCCAGTCGGATTTGAACATCCGCTAAAATTTTTCTTTCAAGATAAGTTAGGAGTAGCACAAGGACAGCGGCGACTACGAATAATATAATTCCAGCACCCGTATAAACGAGCAAAGAGGATAAATTTTCCTGAATCCCAAAATTTTGCAGTGTTTTGATTCCGACATCAATTACATTTCCCTGAAATAAATTTAATGTTTCCATTATATATAAGGTTATATAAAGCAAATTTTTATAAATTTTTATAAATTTATTTGTCCTCTTTATCTGTCAACACATCCCATTACGGGGTCAATAGTTCCGCTTATTGCAACGACATCCGCAACATAATTATTTTCGCACATCTTTGGCAAAGCGGATAAATTTGAAAATGAAGGAGACCGTATCTTGAAGCGATATGGTTTTGGTTTTCCGTCGCTAACGATAAAAATTCCCATCTCTCCCTTTGCATGTTCAATCTTTGCATAAACACTTCCCTTTGGCGGAATGATCATTCTCGGAACCTTTGCTATTATTTCTCCTTCTTTTATTGAATTCAGCATATCTGTCCCCTGCTTAATAATTTTTAATGATTCCTCTATTTCATTCATCCTGACCATGTATCTTGAAAAATTATCTCCCTCATTGAACACAGGAACATTAAATTTAAATTGAGCATACATTGAATACGGTTCATCCTTTCTCATATCGTAATTAGCACCGCTTGCTCTCAGCATAGGTCCCGTAACCCCCAAATTGAGAGCATCTTCTTTTTTTAATATTCCGATATTTTTTGTCCTTGCTAGGAAAATTTCATTTCCCGTAATCAAATTGTGATATTCCTTCATATGTGCGGACATTGTATCCGTAAATTTATAAATTTTTTTTGCGATGCTTTCATTAATGTCATTTTTGACTCCTCCTACACACATATAATTAAACATCATTCTTGCCCTGCTTAAATCCTCAAAAATTTCCAAAATTTTTTCTCTGTCGTTAAATCCGTAAAAGAAAGGAGTTGTTGCACCTAAATCCATACACCATGTTGTGAACCACATTATGTGGCTTGCTATTCTGTTCAACTCGGCAACAATAATTCTTATTACCTGCGCTCTTTCGGGAACTTCAATATTCATTAATTTTTCCATTGCGATAACATAAGGAAATTCGTTCAGCATTGATGCAACATAATCCAAACGATCCGTATAAGGGACAATTTGGTTGTAATTTAAACCTTCACAAAGTTTTTCAATTCCTCTATGCAAATAACCAATTACAGGCTCAATTTTAATCATCCTTTCACCATCTATGATCATCCTTAACCTCAAAACACCGTGTGTTGAAGGATGATGAGGTCCTACATTCAAATGCATAATTTTTGTTTGATAGGTTCTTCCTTCTTGTCCTTCGCTTTCAATAAATTTATTAACTGTCAACTCATCCTTCGTTGCCTCAAAGTCGCTGTCCAGTGAAATTTCTTGTTCTTTGTTGCCCGGATATGACTTAAGTAAAGGATAACCTTTAAATTCGGCAGGAAGCAAAATTCGCCTTAAATTTTTATGTCCTTCAAAATTTATGTCAAACATATCGAATGTCTCACGCTCATGCCAGTCAGCCGATTTAAAAATTTCGGTTAAGGTCGGGACAGCAAAATTTTCATCAGAATAAAATTTTTCCGTCTCGCTTTTTGTCTCGCCTGTTTTTGGTTTATCCTTGCTTAATTTAATCTTGAGCGGAATAAAATTTTTTTGTGTATATGAATGAAGCAAATAAACAATCTCTAATTCGTTTAATTTATCAACTGCTGTCACAAATGACAAATGTTCATAGCCCTTTTCCTTTAAAAATTTAACAACCTGCTGTAAATTTTTATTGTTTACAACAATGTATTTTAATGCTCCGTCTTCTTCAAGAGCGATTTCTTTTATTCCTGCATTATCCTTTATTTCGGTAAAAATTTCATCCATCTTTAAAACTTTTAGTAATTTTCATTTGTGTCGTTTAAATTTTTCTCTGTTAGGTCTTTAATTTTATCGTATCCTCTCAAAATTTTAGGGTAAAATGTAAAAATTTAGTATTTTGCACCCGTAAAGTAGAGATATATAATTTAATTTACCCTGTTTTATTGAGAGAATACATTTTATCTTTAATCTTTTTATCTTTTCCTTCTTGTTTCTTTACATAAACCATTATTGGTTCTGCATAACCCGTCCCATCTTTGTTATATGTTACAATTGTAATGTTTAATACTTTATTATTAGAATTTATCGGAATATGAATAAATACCCTTTTCGTTTTTGTTTCATTCTCCTTCAATGTAATTTTCCTTTCATATTCCGCAAATGACTCATTTATCCCGTAAATCGTAACATTAAATTCTGTCTTATTTAAAGGATTTGTAATTTTATAAGCGATTATGACAGAATCTCCCGCGGTTACATTTATTGTTTTTATTTTATAATTTGAATAGTTTAATTTATCTGTTTTATTTTCCGTGTTATTTAATGTTTCATTAATGTTACTTTCGTTGATTTCATTAACTTTATAGTTTTCAAACAATGATTTTCCAATATTTATTTTTCCATATCCGCAAACATTTATCTCACAATTTAGATTTACTGTGTTGTTTATAATTATTTCTTTAATTTCAGTGGGTATTCTATTGTTGTTTTGTTGTAGAAGTAAGGCCGCAAGCCCGGAAACAAAGGGTGTAGAAGCACTTGTTCCGGATATTCCTCTTAATCCATTTGTTGAATATGTAACAATATTTGCTCCTGGAGCAACCACATCCGGCTTTGAAATTCTATTTACTGGCCCTCTTGAACTAAAATAAGCTATTTCATTGTTTTTGTCAATCGCCCCCACAGTTATTGCATACTCTGCATCCCCAGGAGATGTTATTGTTCCGGAATTTGGACCATAATTTCCTGCTGCTACTACAATTGTTACATTGTAATTTTTAACTATTTCATTAGCAGTCTCTGTCAGAATCGGGCTGTTCATTGCACCTAAACTTAAACTTATTACCGAAGCATTTTGCTCAACAGCGTAATACATTGCTTTTATAATATCACTTGCGTATCCTCCTCCGGAAGCATCTAAAGTCCTTATTGGAATCAAAGTTATTCCTGGAGCAATTCCTCTTGGCTCTAAATTTGAAGATAATATGCTTGACACATGAGTTCCGTGTCCATTTTCATCTTGAGCATAACTATCATTCTCAACAAAATCATATTCACAGCAAATATTTGGGAATAATGATGAATTATGCAAAATTCCAGTATCTATAACAGCAACTTTAATTCCAGAACCATTAAATTCGGTGTTATTAAAGGTAACTGTGTAATTTATCACACCATAAGAATCGTTCATCATCGCATTTACCTTTACATCTTCCTCTATTGATTCTACATCTTCATTTTCCAAAAGCTGATACATTTCATTTTTATCCACAATTTTACTAATAACATTTTCTTTAATTTTTTCCATTTTAATTTTTTCCATTTGCTTCGTAGTATTTTTCTTTAATTTCACAATCACTCTTATACTTTCATTACTTTCATTAAATATCTTATTTACATACAATTCGTTCAATTTTGAAGTATTTTCTATTTTATCCAAGACCTCGCTTTCGTTAATCTCTACTTTTTCTATCGTTTTTCCTCTTATCTTGTTTTTTATAACCGAAGTATTTGATTGCAATCCGGTCAAATTTGAAATGTTTTCTGTTTCTTCTTTTAATTCTTCCTTTTTCTTTATTGATATGTCCTCTATATTAACATTAACCGTAATGCCATTATATCCTTGTTGTTCTTGAGAAATATACATCATTTGCATCATTTGAATATTATCTACATAAACATCTGGTTCTATTGAAACATATTTCCTAACTCTAACCCAATCTGCATAAGAATCCGGATCATGTGCCCATAACTCAAAATACCCGTTATCATAGTTGATATTTCCGTTGTAATTACCAACATTGCTGCCATCAAAGAAGAATTTAAGAACACTGCGATTTATTGCTGCAATAGAACTTATATGATATTGATCGTTTGCCGTGCCAAAATTATTACTATATCCAGGTGCATAAAATTTCCTACAATTATTTCTATAATCACACCATTCATGAAATCCAACAAATGTTTTACTGCCCTCATAGACACCATAACTGTTTTTTGAACTTATTCCCCAGCCTCTTGACCTTCCGTTATAACTTACAGGCCAGTTCTTTTCTTTTACTTCAAATAGTATGTTTGAAAGGTTGAAAATTTGCTTTGACGTCATTCCGGAATGATAACTTCCGTCACCGTTTATTCTTGCTATACTTGATGAATAAATGTATGATTGCGGACTCCCCCAAGTATTCCATTTAGTTGTATTTGTGGTTTCAAAGTCATCAAAGAAATCAAAAACAGAATATGGATCACTTTTAGCTGTTGCGTTTTGATTTCCATAATATATATAAATAGTTTTTGCTTCGTAAGCGCTTAAATTAACTTTAATCCACACCTTTGTATTTTGTGCGTTGCATCCAGACTCAACATAATAAGGTAACTCTTTTCCTATATAAACAAATCTTATATCCGAACAATCATTTTTCATCTTTCCTTGTGAAATTAATGAGAAGGTGTCCATATTTAAATTGAGTTGATAATTGTTCAGGTTTTCTCCCAAATCATTATTTACTCTTATTGGTTTTCTATATTTCCATGAGCAGTTGAACCACGGAGATGAAAGAATCAAGTATTGCCATTCACTACCTCCACACCCAATTTCTGCGATACCGTAACCTTCATATCCTTTCGCAACGATTTTTATTGTAGAATATCCAGAACCCCTTGGAGCAATTCCGATGTAATATTTTTCATCAACAGATTTTCCCTTACCTATCAATATAGGATCATTTAATTTGCTCCCGTCTTTTGTGAGCTGATATACAAAAATTTCAATAGCATCTGGAATATTTTTACAATTTCCGTTTTCACCAATAGATTCACAAATAGAACCTATTATTGTTGTTACACTTATACATACCTTTTCGTCTGTTTCTTCGGATGTAACTTCTTGAGCACTCATTGAACTAGCATTTTTTGATATTCCAGGTTTTAATAAAGAGGGATAACTAACTTTAATCCAATATCCTCTGCCAGGCTCTAATGCAGACAAATCTCCGAACCACTTGTTCATATATTTGCTCTTATAAACCCATCTGCCTTCATAAGTAAATACATCCGTCCATTTCCCTTCAATTGGTTTCAGTATTTCTTCCGGGTCCGTTTTCTCAGGCATTACCGGAATTCCTATGAGGTTCCAGCCCTTTTTGAGGTGCAAGGTATAATTCAAAAAGGTGTCCTTTAAATTTATTGTGAGATTTAAATTTTGTGATTCGGAATATGTTATTATCCCTTCCGGAGGAATAAGTAAATCGGTAATTTTGTTTATTTGTAAAATCTTGCTATTATTTCCATCATTGTATGTTAAAATTGCATCCAGATTTAATTTCGGACTTGTCACCGGAGAGGGTAAACAATATATGTCAATTTCCACTTGCCGTGTTAAATTTGTTAAATTTATTATTTTTCCATTAATTCCCTCCCCATAAATCCCATTCAAATAAATCCCATTCCCATAAATCCGGTTTTCTTTATTATTTTTCAGTTCCGCATCCAAAATTTTCAAACCATTTGCAGTTAATTTTAAAATCGTATTATTTAAAATCGTATTATTTAAAATCGTATTATTTAAAATCGTATTATTCAGTTTGTTAAATTCATCGTTAATGATTAAAGTATATTTAATTGTCTCATTGGCATTTACCATTTCTTTATCTTGGAGTACATAAAAGAACGGCTTTGATACAAATTCCTGATTTATTACGATAGAATTATTTGCAGTTCCAAATTCTCCGTGCTGATTGTAAATTATCGATGCATTGATTGTTTTTCCTGCAACATCATCCTCAACAAGTGCTGAAAATGTTAATATTCCTATTGACTTTGAATACATATTCAAATTATTCCATTCTATTATCTCTTTTCCATCTTCATTTTTAACTATTCCGTTATTTTCATCATCCGATAAAGGAATTCCGTTAAACATCGTAGAATTTGCATCATATTTCAGATTATCCGGCAATTGTACCGTTAAATTCATATCCTGCGTATCAAACATTGAAGGATTAATGATAATAAATCTGGTTTTTAAATGACTTCCTATGAACAATGTCTTCTCATCAACATCACCAATCAAGGAAAGCGGCGTTGAAGTTATGTAAACCGTGGCATAACTTTCCGCCTTCATATTTGTTCCGCCAAAGGATGTTGCATTTACATAAACCCTTGTCACATGTGCGCCTCCGATTGATGCATTCGTATCATTTAGGACTCTTGCAACTACACTGCTTTCCTTATATCTATTAACAGCAATGTTTGGCATTGATACCGATAAAGGACTTAAATTTTCAAACCCGGGGGGCAAAGAATAAACAGCTTGTACATTGCCTAACTCGACATCACCCAAATTTTCAACTCTTAGTGTAAATTTAACTGCGGCTCCTTTTTTTAAGTATGTTGTATTTGCAATTAATGTTACAAACATTATAGGACTTCCCTTGATATATACTGTTTCTTTGGTTTCGTCACTGATCGTAATATTTCCTTTGTCATTTCCTTCTATCCGTGCATCATTTGCATACAATCCTGTCGAGGTATCCGACGGAATATTTACCTGGTAGGAAATAGTACAACTTGTACCCGGGCTTAAATTTTGCCGATTAAACTGCAATGTTGTGATGATCGGAATGCCAAAAGATCCCCCATGTGATGCGGAACTTTTAGATATGTTATTATTTCCATCGGTACAGGATACCGTAGCAAATTCTGTTCCTACTTTACTCCATTTGGCCGGCAGGGTATCTTTAATTGAAATATTATACGCGGTTACATCTCCGGGATTGGAAATATTTAAGATATATTCAACATTTTCGCCTGGCTTTGCATTTTTTGTAGATACCGTCTTTGATATCTTCAATTTTGGTTCCAGAACGATGACAAATTCGTTATCACTCTGAGAAATAATTACATTTCCGTTTCCGGTTGCCAATACTCTGACTTCATTAATATTGACTCCTGCCAAAGCGGACTTATTGATAAAACAAGTTATATTTGTTGCTGCTGTTTCTCCCGGTTGTAATGTTTTTCCTGTAATATTGCTTCCGCCGGTGCAATCAAATCCACAAGGAGGTGTTTCATTAAGGTTAGTAATATTTATATAAACATTTCCAAGATTCTTTACTTTAACCGTGAAATTTTTATAAGTTCCTCTCTCTGCAAAATGACTTCCATCGGAAACAAACTTCTCAACAGAAAACGAAGGCGTAATTCCTGATGCCAGAACATACGCCGCTGCTTTTTCTACATTCAGTTGTTTATTTCCTGAATCGGTTGCGTTCAAGGTTGCAATATTCGCATATCCTGCAACATTCGGGACAGTCATATTGTAATGAACAATGCAATATTGGTTTGAATGCAAAGTTCCGTTTGAAATTAAATTCGGATAATTAGTTATGTTTAAGGAATTACAATCCCCATCATAAGCAACAACTTTGCTTGTATTTGTTAAATTTGATTCATCGGTAACCCTTATATTCTTTGCAGTTCCTTCCCCGTCATTCTTGAACATGATATAAAATTCTGCTGTTTCATTTGGCAATCTTGAAGGTGTTGTCGTCCATTTGTCAATCAAAAGCAATGGCTTTTTGATGTGAATTGTCGTGCATGCTATTTTACTTAAAATTTCGTTTTTTGGTGTTGTGGCGTTTATAAAAACACAATTATCAGAATCAACCGCATCTGAATTCAGTTTCGCAATAACAGTGTAATTTCTGTTTTCTCCGGGGTTTATTGCGTTTGCGTCTGTGAAACTTAACTGAGTTAAGTTAATGAAATTATCCGGAAGAACATCCGAAAGAGATAAATTTAAAGGCACATTTCCTTCATTATCAACAAAAATTGTGAAATTTACACTTTCATCAACATCAATCTTGCTTGCATTTGCTGTTTTCCAGACACTGAATTTCGGATTATAAATGACATTAAAATAAGCTTTATCCGACTCATTTATTGTTCCTGTTATTGTCGATGCAGTTGCATATACAACATTCTGATATAAACCGGATCCGTTTAAAGGAACTTTAAAGGTATAATTAATTGTGCATTCTTCCCCTCTGCTTAAATTTCCTGCTGCAATATTCGGATAATTTCCAATGATTATGTTTCCGCTGCAATTAACCTTTGAAATAGAAACATCGGTTGATAGCAAATTAATTCCAACAATGTTGTCGGTTAAATTTAAATAGGTTATATTTTCAGTTCCTTTATTTTTCACCCTTACAAAGAAAGTTGCATTGTCCCCGGGATTCACTGTCGGAGTTGTTGTTTGCTTTTTAATCTCAATTGAAGGAGAAGAAACATACACAAATGCACAATCTTTTCTTTCTAAAACCAATTTGTTATTTATATAAGCACTTGCCTTCACGCAATTTGCATTCAATCCCTGAATTGCATTGGTTGTTGCTATTGCCTTAACTGTTTTGTTTGTAATAGTGCCTGCATTTAAATTAAAGATATAATTTAACGGTGTTGTGTTTACAAATCCGTACGGAAGTTCATCTGTTAAAGAAACATTATAATTGACATTTCCGGTATTTCTGACGGTAATTGTAAAAGTTACATTTTCCCCGACTTTTACAATTATTTTATCGGCAACTTTGATTAATCCCACATCCTTAAATTCGTACACCAAAATATCTCTATATGTTTTATCTCCGAGTAACGAATTATTCACAGCATCCTTTCCTTCTATCCGTGCATTATTTGCATACAATCCCATTGAGGCATCCGACGGAATATTTACATCGTAGGAAATAGTACAACTTGCACCCGGGCTTAAATTTTGCCGATTAAACTGCAATGTTGTGATGATCGGAGAGCCAAAAAATCCCCCTTGTGATGCGAAACTTTTAGATATGTTATTATTTCCATCGGTACAGGATACCGTAGCAGATTCTATTCCTACTATACTCCATCTGGCCGGCAGGATATCTTTAATTGAAACATTATAAGCGGTTGCATCTCCGGGATTGGAAATATTTAAGGTGTATTTAACATTTTCGCCTGGCTTTGCATTTGTTGAAGATGCTGTCTTTGATATCTTCAATTTTGCTTCTCCGAGATATATTCCAACACTGTCTTTAAACCACTGCTCTCCGTCAGATGTACTTCCGTTAACTTCAACTTTATTAACCATTACCGGTTTATAATCCATTATCTTTGCATTCAGATAATAAATTTTTGTGGTATTGGGAGTAATGCTTCCGATATTACAGGTTAAGATTTCTCCGTCTGTTGAATAATTACCGGTAATATTTGTTCTATTGCAGTTTGAAATATTTATGCTGCTAAATTTCATTCCTAATGGCAAAAATTCCTTCAACCGAACATTATTCACACTTTGCACATTTCCGGAATTTCTGACTTTTATTTTGTATGTCACTATATCGCCAACTGCAAATAATGTGTTATTTAAGACCTCCTTATTAACCTGCAAATATCCGTAACCCGGATTTGTGTAAATATAAGATGTCTGCGTAATATAATTAACGGTGAGGTTATTTCCTACCGTGTCCTTTGCCTCTGCTACTATTGTATTTCCGCACATTCCGCTGACATTACCAGGAACAGAAACATTAAAAGTAAAGACAATTCTTGAATGTCCATTCATTCTTGAAATGTTAAATGATGGCTTTGTTGTATTTTCGCCCGGACAGGTTAAATTTAGAGGTGTGTTATTTTCTGTGACATTGCACGAACTGTTGATATAAACAAAATTACATGGTAAATTATCAAAAATTGTTATATTCACTGCTTCCGAGTCGCCTTCATTCCATACGGTTATTTCATAAGCTGCAATAGAATTCGGAATAACATTTGTTGTAAGTGTTTTCTTTGAAATTTTCAAGTTTGCCGGTTTTTGTATGTAGAAATATTTCTCTGCTTCTCCGGACAGATTCTTTGTTTCATAAGCCCTTATATTTTTTGCAGAAATTTTTACATTATTTTTCAATGCTCCGTAAACGTTTGAGGTATCGCTCGCAATTCTCGTATTTACACATATTTTAATGCCAGGTTTGTCTTTTGTCAAATTTTTGATATCAATTGTTAAAATTGAGGCTGCCTGCGGATTATCAGTATTGCTTTTATTTAATAAGGGTTGTGTGGTTAAATTTAATGTAACATTTGTTTCGTTGCATAATGTCGCATTTAAAAATTCAATTCCGTACGGCAGTTCATCAATGATCTTAACATCACTTAATGTTCCGTTTGTCAAATTCAGATTTGTATCTGCACTTAAAACAAAGGTTATAAGGGAATTTACTTCAAATTTATTTGTTGTTGTATTTGTTGAATTAATTTCCTTTGTTATGTAAATTTCGCTTTTTGGAAGAACTGTGAAATTTGCCGACGCATTAAAATTCGGAGTTACATTTGAAGTCGAAGTTAAGCCTGCATAGTCATTCACATTTATTTTTGTATCGGAACATTTATCGTCCGGTTTATTAATACAACCATCACAATGACACTCCGATGATGTGCAGCTCTGTCCGGGCGCTGACTCGCATGTTCCGCCTAAACATGAAGACGATGGCACCTGTTCGCCATCACAAATATAATCATAGGGACCGGAATGTACATCGGCATGTACATCATTTGTGAAATTTGTTGTTGATGCATTTTCTTTTGCCCTCGCAAAGAATTCTATAATAAAAGCTGTTTTCGGAGGAATTATTTTGTTATAACTTTCCTGTCCAAATCTCCCCCATGTTAGTGATGTTCCGCCCTCAACTAAATAATTTTGAAATTTAATGGTGTCTTTCGGAACACATGTGCTATAATTTGTTGTCCATGAATCGTTTTCCTGCTGGCACTCATATTTATTTGTACCTGATGCATTAAAAAGATGTTTATATAGGCGGTATTCTGTGTTGGAATAATCAAAGGGCTTAACGAAATCAAAATTCCTGTCCAATATATCATTTATGCTTATTTTATACCCATCTGCATTACCTAAATTTATTACCTCAATTTTAAATTTTACTATGTCGCCCTGCTCAAATTTTTGTGGAGTTATGGTTTTATTTATAATAATAACCGGAAAATTTGCAGTTACTTGTGCACTGTCATTTGCATAGTTTTCACAAAGATCACAGCATCCCATTCCAGCACATCCCGCAGAGACCGCTAACGGCAGTAAAAATAATGTAAAGGTCAAAAATAATACAAAGGTTATTGAAATCAAATATGCACAATTCCGATGCTGTTGTTTTTTAGTCATCCTGGAACAAATAAATGTAAATGAATTATTTAAAATTTAAATTAAAATTTAAATTTATTTTTTAACTGTTTAATTTAACTTTTTAACTGTTTAATTTAACTTTTTAACTTTTTAATTTAACTTTTTAACTCTACTATGCAGTTATCTTCAACTTTTATCCAGTAGCCCTTTGCTGTCCTTAATTCGTTTAAGTCTCCAAACCACTTATTCATATATTCGCTCCTGTAAACCCACCTGTTTTCATAACCGAATATGTCAGTAAATGTAACATCTTTACCTGAATTTGAAAATGCCAGATTGCCTATATTTTCATCCGAACAGCCTATCACTCCGACCAAATTCCACCCTTTTGTTAAATTTATTTTCCAGTCAACTATTTCGTCTCCGATTACTGTTAAATTTGCATCTTCGCTAACTTTAATCCAGTACCCTATTCCCACATCCATCTTATCTAAATTTCCAAACCACTTGTTCATATATTCACTCTTATAGATCCATCTGCCATTGCCGTAGGTAAACACATCGGTCCATTTTCCATCTATTTGTGATAATACACTATCAATAGTGTTATTTAACGGCTTAACGGGAAGTGAAATGAGATTCCATCCTTTGCTTAACTTTATTGTTTTTGCATTTATACAGACATCCGATGTTGCTATTCCCTTATTTGTTCCGGATACCGTGCCTGTTTGATAAACACTTTCATTTTGTCCGTAAATTTCATTTCCCGGAAGGTCGGGATACAATGCATTATAAGAAATGTCCGAATATGATGCTTTTGTTGACGGATCAGAATAATTCAGATAAACGGTATTATTAAAGTCCTTATCAATTCCCGGATAAACCAGACATCTGTAGGTTATAGTTAATTTTTGTCCGGGTGAAAGATGGTTATCACTTAAATTCCATGTTAAATTTTGTCCTGTTGTTGTGTTTCCGTTTACTTCCGGATTTTGCAAACTTCCATCAACATTTGCCGAATTGTTAATGTATTTCAGGTATTTCGGAAGGTAATCCGATAATGTTAATGTATGTATGTTGCTTCCGCCTGTTTCATTTGCTTTTATGACTATGGTATATTCCAAAATATCAAACCATGAAACAACATCTTTATTTACATATTTTACTATAGTTGCATTTGCCAGCATTCCGACAATTTTGACACTTGTATTTGCTGTTTTTGGCACACTTAAATTTCCATTACCGTATGTTCCGTTCACAGATACTTCGTTGAGCATACTCGTAGTTATGTTGCAATGTACAACCCTTGCACTGTACTTCAATATCTTTAATGTCTTTGCTTTTATTGAACTTAGATCATTAACAGAGTAATTCCATATTAATTCCTGCCTCTTGTTTTCCGTTGCATTTTGCGGATTTCGTGTCGGATTTGCAATGCTTTTTCCGTTTAGTGTTGATGAACCGACAACATATTCAAATCCCATAGGAAGGGTATCATTAACTGTTAAATTGTAAAGATTCGCATAACTCGGATTTAATATTGTTAATGTAAATTCTACCTCGTCTCCAGGGGCAACGAAATACTGTGATGCCGATTTAATAACATTTATCTCCGGCTTGTAAATTGTTAAGTAAGCATAAGATGTTGAATTCACTTCACTATTTTCGCTTATGCCTTTTGCAATAATTTTATTTCTGTTTGCCCCTTCCCGTGCAGAATCGTTAATCAAGGCGTTAAATTCAACAAATTTTTCTTCTCCCTGCACCATGTTTCCGATTGAGATATTCAGCTCGTTTGCAATGGCAGAAATATTGTCATTGCCAATATTTGCGCCATCAACAAATTTTGCCGTATTGTTTACATAAGCGAGTCCATCTGGCATTTCATCAATTAATGTAACATTAACCTCTTCGTTTCCGATATTTTTAACTTTAATTATAAATTTGACCGTATCACCAGGCTCTGCCGTACTCGCATTAACAAACTTCTCAACAGATAGCATTAAATTTTGAACATTTATTCCGTTATCCTTTTGTGTCGGAATTTCATAAGTTGTATTATCCCCGTCCATGTAACTTGCATTAAATTTATTATAATGAATCCCGTTGCTTTCATTTGACGGAATCGAAACATTAAATTCAAAATAGCAGGTCGCTGCCTGATAGTTATTTGATGCGGCATCAATACTTCCGTTAACAAATTTTATAGTATTTTCGATTTGCGATTCATTTGTAATATTGCATGTGTTGGTTGTAAGACGTTTAAATATCCATCTATCGGGAAGTATATCTGTTATCGTTATATTCTTTGCTTTTGCCCTTCCTTCGTTAATTATAGTAATTCGGTAGGTCATATTACTTCCGGGAACAACTTTGTCTGTTGTTGCTTCTTTTATTATTTTTATTTCCGGTTTTCCAACTGTTACGGTTGAACTTGCCTGCTGCTTAAATATCTTTCCGTCAGCAGATGTTGCATTTACATAAACCTCATTTACATTACTTCCCGCACTTGCATTTGAGGTTACATGACAATTAAATGTTCTTGTTATTTCGCTGTTTGCCGGAACATTGACATTTGAATAATTTGTTGTATTGCATATAAATCCTGTCGGATAAACATCACTAATATTTACCGTTAAATCCTTACTTCCAAGATTTCCTGTGGTAATTGTATAGGTTACATTATCTCCCGGCTGCAGTATTATACCTGTTAAACTGCTTGCATTGCTTTCCTTTCTTACATACATTCCCGCTGATACATTAACGTTTGTTCCCTGATCAATTCCTGTTGTTTGTGTAACATTGTAAATAGTATTATCATTATCTTTATAAGATGCATTAAATCCGTTGTAATATGTTCCGTCTGTTTCATTTTCAGGAACTAATGCATTAAATTCAAATGAACAAACTGCAGGAATATAATTATTTGCTGCCTTTCCTATACTTCCGTTGACAAAAGTTACTGTGTTGCTTCCGGTTGGTGTTGAATTTGTTATACTACAATTTGGTTCCTGTGAATCTATTAGTCCCTGGAATGTCCAGCCATTTGGCAATGTGTCAATTATTGTAATGTTACTTGCATTTGCAATTCCTCTGTTTGTTATTGTCAGACGATAAGTTACATTCTTTCCCGGAATTACCGGTGTGGTTAATGATTCCTTAACAATACTCATATCTGCCTTACTTACTGTTACTGCTGCAGTTGCCTGCTGCTTAAATATCTTTCCGTCAGCAGATGTTGCATTTACATAAACCTCATTTACATTACTTCCCGCACTTGCATTTGAGGTTACATAGCAGTTAAATGTTCTTGTTATTTCGCTGTTTGCTGGAACATTGACATTTGTAAGTGATGAATCATTAGTACATATAAATCCGTAAGGAGGAACATCCGCAATATTTACAGTTAAATTTCTTCCCCCTGTATTTCCAATTTTTACTGTGTAGGTTACATTTTCTCCCGGCTGCACGATGTATGATGCTGATATATTTGATGTTTTAGTCACAGATAATTCACCGTATTCTGCAACGCTAAATTCAACATGAGCATGTTTTTCATAGGTTGAATTACATCTTCTTCCCTCTGCTTTGATATAATTATCGTGTTGTCCTTGAAGCATGCATTCCTTGACGGTCGCATTTAAATAAACAACAATGTTGCTACTTCCGTTCAATGTTCCCAAGTTGCAGTTTAATTTCATTCCGCAGTTGCTATTGCATACATTTCCGGAAATGCCGCATGATGTGGGTGTTGAATTTCCGCTGATTGCAACTGTATTATTTGTAATGTTCAGACCGCAGGGCAGGTCATCTGTTAAAGATACATTATAGATGCTGTTTGCGTAAACATTTGAAACATTTATTTTAAACCGAATTACATCATTAAGAGAATAGTTTTGCTTTTTGTTTATGATTTCTTTTGTCGCATTCAAAAATGCCTGAGACTGAATTAAAACATCATCCTTTGCATAATCGCCTCCCAGTGTTTGCTCTTTGTCCCGGTAAGATATATTTGCATAGTTCGGGAAGATACCGTCGCATTCATAATCCGGAACCTTAATCTTGAAATTCAGTATCGTTTTTTGCTTTGGCGCTAAAACAGGAATTGTCATTGTTTTATTTACAGATGCATTTGCAAATCCGGTGTACCGGATGACCATTTTATTAACGAACCAATTATTACCTCCTCTTATAAATTTCAGATAAATTGTATTATTTGTTGCATTAAATTCAAATGATCTAACTACTATATTTCCTCGAAGTACTGTCAAATTTAACACATTTTTCCATGTTGAATTATTATCACTTGCACTTACGTTAAAATTAGTGTAATCTGTGTCCATAGAAAAGAAATACAAAGTAATATTAACTGTTTTATTTGGTAAAAATGGAGTATCAAATCTTAAAATTGCATCAGCTGAAGAATAATGATAATCTCTCAAAGAATCGTCTTCATAAAGGGTATCACGTTCGGTCACAGAAGTATAATTACTATCATACAAATATCCGTATCCTCTTGAAGCATCATACAATTCTTTAAAGACGCCGTAGCATTCGGGTTCTATAACGCTCCAACTATTTGTTATTGCCGATGCATTTGCCGAAAAATCATAACACGCCGATGTTGAAAATGTCGGAATATACTGTAAGGTTGCATTTTGTATTGTCCAGTTTTCAGGAAGTACTTCCGTCAGAGAAATATTATAAATTTTTGCGCCATACGCAGTTGCGTCACCTATATTTTCTAATTCAACTTCATAATCAATAATATCTCCTGGCTTTGCTGTCTTGTTCAGTGCCTTTTTACTTATCCTAACATGTGATTTTCCAATATCAAATTCAACTAAACTTGAGTCCTTTTCTTCCTTTCCATTAATGTCATAGCCCTTAACATTTATGTAATTAAAGTTCTTTCCACCGGATGCGTTTGAATGTACCTTGACATACATATAAAATGTTTTTGTTTCGCCACCGGCTAAATTGTTATTAGCATTACATATCGGA
>CCXY01000063.1_pt1 | contig 19149 bp, 12 predicted proteins | sample 244351 | NCBI WGS metagenome assembly CCXY01 (sample SAMEA2779768, study PRJEB6121) | groundwater metagenome | isolation source: sulfidic groundwater | reverse complement strand
TTTGCTATCCCGATGCTAAAAAATTATTAATAACAGCGGATGGCGGAGGAAGTAATAGTTCAAGAAGTAGATTGTGGAAAAGCGAATTACAAAAATTATCTGATGAAATAGGTTTAGAAATATATATATGTCATTTTCCACCGGCTACAAGTAAATGGAATAAAATTGAACATCGTTTATTTTCATATATTTCAAAAAATTGGCGAGGTAAACCTTTAATAAGTTATGAAGTAGTAGTTAATCTGATTGCTTCCACCAATTACGGAAAAAGGGTTGCAAGTGAAATGTGAATTAGACACAAATAAATATCAAATAGGAATAAGAGTAACAGATAATGAATTTAAAAAAATTAATTTTGTAAAAGACGAGTTTCATGGAGAATGGAACTATAAAATTATTCCAAATTGATTAAGTTATTTCGTTACAATTCCTAAGCAAGGATAATAAAGCCGATTTCGTTAGTGATGGGAATGATCAATATACGAAAAGCATACTGAAATATTTTGATGAGGAAACAGTGAACTATGGGCAACTCATTAAGGAACGAAAAGGGGGCAGAGTAGTAAAAAAGACACGAAGAATTGTGATCGGGTCCATGGATGAGAAAGATATAGAAACAGCGTATATTGAGAGATACAATTTAACATTAAGAAACGGTATTTCGCGCCTAATCAGAGAAACACTTTGCTTTTCAAAGTGCAATGACATGTTTGACAATCACTTAGATGTGTATCAATGCTACAATAATCTGATATGGATTAATTCAGGATTGACGATAAAAACAAAGAAAGGCGAAATGGATATTAAAAGGACACTATGTATGGCTGAGGGAATCACGAAACACGTATGGACTTGGAGAGAATTACTGATGTTTAAGATTTTACCAACTATAAATTAGGACACTACCAACATTTTACACTCAATACACGATTCATTAATCTGCTTTAAGAATGTAAAAAGTCAGCAGATTGACTATATTTGTTAAATTTATTAAAAAATCATGTGTGTTACTAATTTTGTAACTACTTGTAGAGTATGAAATTTATCTAAGTGAGCGTAAAAATCAAAAATTCACCTATAATTTTTTAGGATGGAGGAGTAGTTACCTGATTTTAAACATGACTATCGGCGATTATAAAAAAATGACTTAATTATACTGCTCAACGGCAGAAATTGCACTTTTTATTGAATGGCATATTGTATGTTGCTTACGAACAAGAGATTTACTCTTTGCTTACATTACGGTTTCATAAATTTGAAAAAACGCAGTCTGTGAAGTTGGGAAGTATAAATGATACCATTTTGGATATAAATCACAGTTAAGTATGCTGTTTAATGGTTCATTGTGGTAATGTTTAATTCCTGTCAACAGCCGATAGTCATGTTAAACATATTGTTATATATATTCGCAAATACCCTAAATTTTTTAATCATAAAAAAAATGGTGGTGCTAAATAGGTAATGATAAAATTTAATATTTATAGTAAATCTATCAACATTTTGCACCCAATATACGATTCATTAATCTGTTTCAATAGTGTAAAAAGTCAGCAGATTGAATATAAACCAAAATTCAATATCTGGAAAGGGCAAAATACATAAAATTCTTACAAAATATCATTACCTCTTTATCAATACCAAAAAAATAAATTTTCAGATGGTTTATCTATTGTTGCGATTTGAACAAAATCGTAATAAAAATTTCAAAAATTAATTTAAATAAAAAATGGAATGTGGAATAGTCAAGGTAAGGTCAGATGGAAGGATTGTGATTCCCAAGGGCATAAGCACGAGCATCGGAATTCTAAAGGGTAAGAAACTCTTTGTGTGTGCAACAGAACGCGAAATTACACTTAAAACAATAGAGTGTGTAAGGAAAAGTGAAAGTTTTTTGGAAAGAGATTTTTCGCCGTTGTGGAATAAAGCAAATAAAANAAGAATAACAAAAAAAGATGTTGAAAAGGAGATTGAAAGCTACAGAAAAGAAAAGGGAAAATGATTCTCGTGCTTGATACAAACATCATTGTCTCCGCAACAATTGCAAACGGTAATGAGTTCAAACTTCTAAAAAAAGCTGAAAATAAAGATTTTATATTGGCTATTTCACCTCTTTATTGATAGAATTTAAAGAAGTTATCTCAAGAGAGAAATTTGGTTATAATGCACATGAGATTGACAAGATTGTTTCAGATGTAGTTAAAATTTCAAAAATCTTCTATCCAGAAGAGTCAATTGATATAATAAAGGAAGATCCTGATGACAATAGAGTTTTAGAACGTGCAGTTACTGCAAATGCAGATTACATCGTTTCCGGGGACTATCACCTGCGCGATTTGAAAGAATATCGTGCAATCAATATAATCAGATCAAAAGATATACTTGAAATTTTCAAAAAAATCTAATCAAAGGCAAAAAATTCAAAAACAATAAAATTACTCTGAATATATCTGTTTTAACTGAAAAAATTGCGAAATGGTCAATTACAAATCAATGAATTCACCTTACTTCATTCGGAAATTTCAAATCTATATGATTTAAAAATGGTTGGTTTTCTTTGATTATTGATTTTAACTTTTTAAAATGAAATCATCATCGCCTGCAAAAATCATATTGCTCGGAGAGCATGCAGCTGTTTACGGAAATCCAGTAATTGCGGCAACTATAAATTTAAGAACCTACATTGATGTTAAAAAGAGAACAGACACAAAATTTTTTATAACGGAAAACAAAAATACGGAAATTTTTGACAGCATAAATAGTAATAAATTTATAGAGAAATTTCCCGTAGTTGCAGAAGGTGTTCGTAAAGTTGAAAATTATATAAATCAAAAGTCGGGGTTAGACATAGAAATTTCATCACAAATTCCGATTGGCAAAGGACTTGGAAGTTCTGCATCTCTAGCATCGGCATTGTGTATGGCAACAGCAATGGAATTAGGACACAATTTGACAATAAAAGAAGTTGCAAATTTATCATGGGATATTGAAAATGTAGTGCATAAAAAATCCTCCGGTGTTGACCCATTCACTGTCTCTTACGGAGGAATAATAAAATACACAAAAGGAAATGCTGAAAAGATAAATATCGATGAGAATTTGGATGTTGCTATTGCCGATACGGGAATATCAATGAATACCGGAAAAGTGGTTATGGGGGTCTTCGGATTGAAGGAGCGGAATGAGAAAATTTTTGATGAATGGCTAAAGACAATGAAAATTATTGTTGAAGAAGGGATAAATTTCCTAAAAAACAATGACTATGAAAATTTTGCCGACCTGATGAATATAAATCACGGAATGCTAAATGCTGTCGGCGTATCATCAATTGAATTGGAAAATGTTGTTTTTGAGTTAAGAAAATTTTATAAAGGTGCAAAATTATGCGGGAAAGGACAGGGAGGAATTGCAATAGGACTGAAAAAAATAAAAGATACTGATAAATCAGACAGTAATTTAAATTTTATTTCGGCAAAGATATGTAATGAAGGTGTCAGAATTGAAGAATAAAAATTGACTGGCTTTCACTTATGCTCACTTCGTTTCACTCATTTTGTTCGTGTCTTTACTTGCTTTGCTTGTAAATTAAAATTTATGCAATTCGTAATCCGTCAAAATTTTGAGGTGCGGTTGCATCTATTTCAAAAAATTTATTTATCGCATAAGCAAAATTTATACATTTCTCTTTTTCACCGTGAACAACGAAAATCCTCTTTGGTTTCGGATTTATTTTCTTAATATATCCTAACAACTGTTTCTTATCCGCGTGTCCCGAAAATCCGTCAACCGTTGAAATTTGCATCTTAATTTCAAACCTTTTTGGTTTTCCGTCATCCTGTAAAATAACCTCTTTTTGTCCTGTTTGTATTTCTTTTCCAAGAGAATCGCTTGCCTGATACCCAACAAAAATCAATGTGTTTTTTTCGTCATTGCTTAGTCCCTTTAAGTATTCTAAAATAGTGCCTCCTGTCATCATTCCTGCAGTAGCAATTATAATAGCCGGATCCTTGGAATTTATGAGTTCATCTCTTTCTTTCATACCTTTTACCCTGTGGAAATTTTCATATAAGAAAGGATTATCGCCCTCATAAGTGCGATTTTTTAAATAAGAGTTTAAATATTCCGGATAAATCGTATGAATTCCGGTTGCTTCCCATATCATTCCGTCCAAATATATCGGCACATTAATTTCTCTGTGTCGTTCTAATACAAGCATAACATCCTGCGATCTTCCGACGGCAAATGCAGGGATTAAAATTTTTCCTTTTCTTTCAATTGTTTCCTGTATTTTTTTTATTAAATTTTCCTCGGCATCTCCCCTGTTCGGTTGTTCATCATTTTTACCTCCGTAAGTTCCTTCAATTACGAGCGTTTCAACCCTGAGAAAATTTACATTTGCCGGCTCTAATAATCTGACATCTCCGAATTTTATATCTCCTGTATAAACGAGGTTATGTAAGCCCTCTCCGATATGAACATGAATAATAGAAGATCCAAGAATATGTCCCGCATTATAAAATGTTATTTTCATATCAGGAGTTATATTCGCCACCTCTTCATACTCTAGTGTAATCGTATGCTTAATTACTTCTCTTATATCATTTGCAGAATATAATGCTGGCTCTTCATTCTTTTCCCATACTTTCATCGCATCTATTAAAAGCAAGGTCATTAAATCCCTAGTCGGTTCCGTGCAATAAACAGGCCCGCGATATCCGTATTTAAACAAATATGGTAAAAATCCGCAGTGATCCATATGTGCGTGCGAAATAATAACCGCATCTAGTTTATCTATTGCCAAATCAGCGGCTCTGAAATCAGGAAATCTGTTTTTTCCCTGTGCTGCAACATTTATTCCGCAGTCCAGCAGTATATTACTTTCGGGTGTTTTAAGGATAAAACAGGATCTTCCAACTTCCGATGCTCCCCCCAATGGCATAATTCTTACCCAATCAGGAGGCGATAACGGAGAACGATAAATTTTGTTGCCTATATCTTGTAAAATTTCTTGTCTTTCATGCATTAAATTTTTCGGTTCTTCAAAAAGCTCTTTCCACTCTTTTCTCTTTGCCAAATTTATAGTTCTTTGTGTTTCCGTATTTATTCCCATAATTGTTTTTCTTACACTGTCAACAATTTCGGAGTTAATCTGGGGTTTTCTCACAACCTGGGCATTCCACCCTGTTTGTTTCCAGACCTCATTTAGTGTCTCTCCGTGTTTGCCTATTACAATTCCTAACTTTTCCGCTTCAATATATGCATTTTCAAAATACGGGTCAAAATTTATATCGGTTATGTTTGCTTCTTTAGGAATTATTTCATTTATTTTTTTGATTGCTGACTGCGGATCCAAAAGACCTGACACTCCGCTCCTTAATATTATTCTTTTTTTCAACTGTAATGCCAAATCCTTTATCTCATCCGTATGCTCTGTAAAATACTTTCTGTCATTTACATAAACAACAATTCTCGGACCCTCGGCAACAACCTTTGTCACTTTACCCCCCAAGCGTTGCTCTATTGTGCGCTTTATATCTTTTAATTCCATCTTTACTTTATGTTTCTTTATATTTGATTTGTGTTAGAACTTTACCTATTCTTATTTTCTTTGTAACTATTCAGAAGGTACAAAAATTTACATGTGAAAATTTCAAAAAATACAATTTTAAAATCTCAAAGATTTAAAAATACACGAACGAAGTGAGCGTAAAAAATCAAAAAATTTACGTATCCTCTCAAAATTTTAGGGTAAAATGTAAAAATTTATTATTTTGCACCCGTAAAGTAGAGATATACAATTTAATTTACCCTGTTTTATTGAGGGGAAAAAATTTACCTATAATTTTTTGGGTTGCTGAATAGTTACTCTTCTTTTTGATATGTTTATTTTATCAGAAAAATTATAGGTATTTATTTTATCAGAATATTTACACGATTTGTTGCCAAATAACACCTGCACCTTACATACAATTATACAATTTATAATAATTCAAACTATGTTCAAGGTTTATAACAATATACCTACCAGTTAAAAAAATATCTTTTAAGATTGAAAAAATTTATTTTGAATTTCGAACTTGCTCAATATTAAAGGGTAAATCACCCATAACCGTCAAAAAATCACAAGTAACATCCACTCTTTATTGAGCATATTCTGAATTTCATTATTTTGCCATACCAAAAATATGTTCCTTGATAATTAAATAANACACTCAAAAAGCACTTTCATTTGCCCAATTATTTGTGTCCGTTACTATAACCGACTTTCCGCACATCCCCCGCAAAAATGATAAAATTTACAAATTTTTTGTCTAAATTTTGCGAAAAACAATCGGAAATTAAAAAAATTTGATCAGATGTGCGGAATGTAGGATATAAATACAAAAAGACAATTTACAAAATCAAAAAGTTAAATTTATTGATATTAAATCCTAATTTTTAAATTCTTAATATTTGATATTCTTTAATAATTAATTTTCATTTAAAACCAAAATTCATTTAAAATAAGATGCCTTCAAAAATTTTATTCAAGATAGATGGAAAAGAGAAAGGAAAAGAGAAGGAAAAAGAATATATTTTAAAGGAGATATATATCAGCGACGAAGAAATTTCTGCAAAGGAGTCCTTATTAACTCTTGCCGCAAAAAACGATATAACAATTTCAAATTTCTGCAACGGAATGGGAAAGTGCGGAAGATGCAAGGTAATAGTTGATTTGAAAGAGCAGGAAAAGTTAGACCTAAATAAAGAAGTCCTCTCAAAGGTATTAAAGCAGGAACAAATTTTAAAGGGCTACCTTCTTGCCTGTCTGGCATTTCCGAAAAATAATAGTAATATTGAGGTTATTGTTCCTTCGGAATCAATTGAGTCAAAATACGAGGTCTTAAGCGGAAAGGCGGTAGAAATAAAAAGGTATAAGGAAATTTCAGGGGATGCAGGAGTTGTAATAGATATCGGAACCACAACAGTAGCAAGTTATCTCGTTGATTTGGCAAGTAAAGATGTTGTTGATTCGGAAGGTAGTTATAACGGGCAGGTTAGATTCGGAGCGGATGTTATGACCAGGATGAATTATATTTTTGAGAATAATAACGGGGCACAGGCATTGCAGGATACAATCGTATCAACAATCAATACCCATTTAAGAAAATTTTCGGAAAGGAAAAAATTTCAAAAAATTTCAAAAATTGTTGCTTCGGGAAATACGGTAATGACCTATTTGTTTTTAAAGAAGAATCCGTTAGAAATCAGGGACAGCGCATGCGACAATCCGAATTTTAAAAAGCCATACATTGTTAAAGGAAGAGATGTCAATTTAAAATACGGCGCCGAAGATGCAGATGTCTATTGCGTTGCCGGACTTGGAAGTTATGTCGGAGGAGATATTACATCTGACATCATAATTTCAAAAATTTTTAATGAAGATAAAATTTGTCTTGTAATAGATGTGGGAACGAACGGAGAGATAGCACTTGGAAATAAGGAATGGCTTGCTGTTTGTGCAACATCAGCCGGACCTGCATTTGAAGGAGGGGAAGTCCGATGCGGAATGAGAGCAATGAACGGTGCAATTGACCGTATAAAGATAAACAACAATGGCGGAGAGGTTATTTACAGGGTTATTGGAAACGACCTTCCGAAAGGAATATGCGGAAGCGGACTGATTATTTTAATTGCGGAACTGATGAGGAACAAACTGATAGATACAACAGGAAAATTTAACCGCAAATTAAATTCGGAACGAATCAGAAAATCAAAATTTTATGAAGAACAGGGACAGGAGGTTTATGAATATGTTGTTGTTTCTCACCTTGAAACAGAAAGTAAGGAAGATATTACGCTCAATGAAAAAGACCTTGAAAATTTAAAATACACAAAAGCGGCGATATTTTCCGGGGCAAATACATTATTAAGAAATACGGGCGTGAAATCAGATGAAATATCTCAAATTTTTATTGCCGGCGGATTTGGAAATTTCCTTGATTTGGAATCAGCGATATTGGTCGGCTTATTTCCCGATGTTGAAAGGGAAAAGTATAAATTTATAGGAAACGGTTCATTAGACGGAGCATACAAACAATTAATTGACGATAACGCAAAAAAAACAGCGGAAGATCTTGCTTTGAATGTAACTTATGTTGACTTATCCAAGGACGGAAATTTTGTTGATGAATATAGCAATGCTTTGTACTTTCCGCACAGCAGATTGGATTTATTTCCGACATGGAAAAATTTTGAGCTGGGAATAGAAAAAACAGAAACAGAAGTAAAGAAGGAAGATAAAAAAGAAGAAAAAGGGCTTGTAAAGGCAGAAAAAAAAGAGGAAAAAGCAATTGCAAAAGCAGAAGAAAAACCAAAACAGGAAGAATTAGAAAAAACAGAAACAGATATAGTAGGGGGAGATAAAAGACAGGTTGAAATTTTAAAGAAATCAAAAATGTACAGGATATATGGCTTTAAGATAGAGGCCGATAAGCTTGAAGTAGAAATGTAAATTTAAAAAGGTAAATTTAATAAATTTGGCTTAAAAAATTTAAAATAACAATTAAATTTCAAAATGAGTGATGAAAAGAAAAAGTCCGATGAAGAAATTGAATATGTTAAAAGCAGTATTGAAGAAACACCTCAGGGAATTAGGAAAAATTTAAAGGTTGATTGCATCATTAAATGTAAAAATTTTAAGGTTAATGCGGGAAAAATACATCTTAAATTTCCAGTTGAAATTTCCGAAAATAATATTATTGAAAAAACAGATGAAAATGTAACAGACACATCCGCACAAATTTTTAAAGGCGGACAGGAGATTGAATTGAAAAATGTATGTGTAAAAGAAGGCAAGATTACAATCAATATTCCGATGCTCGTTCAGGAAATTTTATCAATAGGAAGAAAAGAAAAATAAAATGAGGCTAAATAAAAAAAATGGCTGAAAAAAAAGATACCGGAATAAATATTACTCTGTTAGGATTAGAGGAAAACAAAAATGTCCTTGAAAAGATACTGAAAAGCAAAGCACAGATAAAATTTAAAAATTTCAGATTATTTGCGGACAATGTAGAAATTTTATTTCCCTCGCTTAGTGCTAAAAAAATGCTGCTTGAAAACTCAGGAAGCAATGAGAAAGCCATACTTGAAAAATTAATGAATGGAGGCGGAGCAATAACAATTGATAATTTTGAAACAAGCGGGGAGGAACTTGATATAACAATACCGTCATTTGTTCAGCAAATTATAACAGCGGGACTTGGCGGCGGAATGTCTATGCAAACCGCGGAATCTGCAGGAGTAATTGAAAAAATGCTTGAATTTAAATTTGATGCCGCAAAGATAGCTGATACTCGCAAGACAGAAATATCTGAAGTAACATTGGGAGCGACGAGGACAGAAGGAGGAAGCAGAGACAGTGTCGTAAAAATCGGCGGAGAGAAGACTATGCCTTTTTATTTCTTTGAAAATCCTCCTGTTAATAAGTCGGTTATTTCCAACGATGTATTTGACATACCCGAAGGAGTCCCAAAAGTTGTAAAAGAGCGTTTTAAAATAGGTGATAAAACGGATAAAGAGATAATGGCAGATCCTGGAGAATGGGCAAAATTCAGAGTTGAAAAAAGTCATGCAAAGGTAGTGACTATTCATTTAATCAGCACAGATCCGAATGTTAAAGACGCAAGTGTTCAGGATGCGATGAAAACAATTGCCAGTATATTGCAGTCGGTTAAAGTTCCGATTGTCGTCGGCGGTTCCGGAAATCCTGTAAAAGACCCTTTAATATTTAAAGAAGCGGCAGAGATGTTTGCAGGGGAAAGGTTAATGTTTTCAACAATTTCCGGTGATATGGAATATGAAGATGTCGTTAAGGTATGTGTCAAACACAACCAGAATCTCGGAACACTTGTTTCAATGAATCCTGATGATATGAGGCGCCTAAACGGCGGAATATTGAAAGCGGGACTGCCAAAAAACCAGTTGGCAATGGATCCGTTTACGGCAGGGGTTGGTTACGGAATAGAGTATTCAATTTCTTCATTAGAAAGATGCCGTCTGGCTGGTCTAAACGGAGAGGACTCCCTTGCAGTTCCGATAATATCTGCAACTTCAAATGTGTGGGCGGCGAAAGAGGCATGGAAGAAAAATCCCGAATGGGGACCAAGAGAAATAAGGGGACCTTTATATGAAGCCGCAACGGGAGCTATGGCATTGTTGTGCGGAGCGAATATATTTTATTCGTTAGATGTGCTCGGTATTGAATTGTTAAACAAAATTATTGATTCTCTTTATGAATTAAAAGAAGAAAAAAAAGAAAAAGATTATCTTTCATGGATTACATCATAAAATTACTTTATAATTACAATAAAAAATGGCAAGATTAAGTGCGTTACAACTTTACAAATTACTCCCGAAGACAAATTGCGGAAAATGCCCTGAAAAGACATGTATGGCATTTGCCATGAAATTAATGGAAAGAGGAGTAAAGCCGGAAGATTGTGCGGAATTAAAAGGAGAAAAATTAAAAAATTTAACTGATGTTATCACACCACCTGTCCGAGATGTTGTAATCGGAAATCCGGAACATGCAATTACCGTTGGCGGAGAAGAAGTAATATACAGGCATGACCTTAGATTTTTTAATCCTACCGGGATGCTCCTTGACATCAGCGATACAATGAGCGAAGAAGAAATAAAATCAAGGGTTGAATTTGTGAAAAATTATCAATACGAGAGAATCGGAAAATTTTTAAAATTAGACGGGGTAAGTGTCAGGTGTGCATCCAATGATAAAGAAAAATTTTCAAATGCAGTGAAATTTGCAGTTGAAAACATTGATAAGCCGATAATCCTTTGCACGACAAATCCCGAAATAATGAAGGCAGGACTTGAAATGGCAAAAAAAAGAAGACCTTTAATTTACACGGCAATTCCTGAAAATTTAAAAGAGATGTTTGAATTGGCAAAAAAATATGATTGTCCGTTGGCGATTCACTCGGAAAATTTAAATGAAATCGGCTCAATGACAAAGACATTAATGAATGCCGGATGGACAGATATTGTTATTGACCCTGGATTTGATTTTGAAAATTTATCTTCTACTCTCAATAAATTTGAAATTTTAAGAACTGCGGCAATAAAGAATGTTAAGGAATTTTCTTTTCCCATAATGGTTTCAACTGTCGGAATGAAAAATTTAAATTTAGGCGAGCTGGCTGCTGTTTCCGAGGCATTAGCTCTTTCTTTATGTTTGGACAGATTTATAAGTTTGCTAGTATTATCTCATTTTAGTGAAATTTACATTGTTATGGAGGCACTGACATTAAGGATGAATATTTATGCTGATCCTAAAGTAAATCCGACAACGGAACCAAAAGTATATCCCATTGGAACACCCGATGAGAATTCTCCATTGTTAATAACATCAAATTTTGCCCTGACATATTTTGGAGTTGCAGGGGATATTGAAAGCGGAAAGGTCTCATGTTATCTGCTTGTCATAGATACCGAAGGATTAGCTGTTCTGGTTGCACTTGCGGGGGGAAAATTGAATGCAGTCAAAATAAAAGAAGCAATGGATGCAAACCACGTTGAAAAACTTGTGAAGCACAGAAAATTAATTATTCCCGGATATGTCGGAAGAATAAAAGGTGCAATAGAGGATGAAACAAAATGGGGGGTTTTGGTTGGTCCGCAGGACTCAGGGGGAATAGGTGATTTTTTGAGGAAAAACTGGACCGAAGGAGGGCTGGATGTAAAGACAAAGTAAGTAAAGTAATAGAGTAAAGACAAAGTAAGTAAAGTAAAGACAAAGTAAGTAAAATAAGTAAAGTAACTGAAGTTTTGCGTTTTACTTTTTTGACATCGCTGTTGCTCGGAGATTTCAAAAATTCTTTTTGAAATGCCAAAAAACTAATTTCTATGTGCGTAAATTTTTCAAAACGCAAAACTTGAGTAAAGTAAGTAAAGTAAAGACAAAATTTAAATTTTAAATTTTCTTTGCATCATCGGTGAAAATTTAAAAAAATAAAAATTTAAAAAATTTAACCGTGAATAAAAACATATCACAGGTATTCAGGAAAACAAGAAAATGAAAATTTCTGAAAAAGCAAAGGAATATAAAAGAAAAAGAAAGGTGGAAAAAAATTTAACTAAAATTTAAAAAATGGAAGAAAAACAGGAAATCAAAGAAAAACCACAAATTTTAATTAAAGGCGGAGATGAATTGGAACGAACCGGAAAATTTATAAATCCGAATGTAACGGACTTAAGAAATTGGGATGCAAATTTACTCGGCAGATTTAAACCAAAGTATTATGCATTCATTCAGCAGTGTCAATACTGTGCTTTTGGTCCGTGTGATTTGTCAAAAAACAGAAAAGGCGCGTGCGGAATGCGATTAAATCCGCAGATGGCAAGAGAAGCATTGGTTACTGCAATTGCAGGTGCTTCATCTTATATTGCGAGAGCATGCGAACTAAATGATGCTATAATCATGGAACACACTTATTTCGCAGAGTTAATTTTAGAAGACAAAAATTTTATGACTACAACCACAACTACAACTTTTATAAATCTTTTGTGCGGATATGAACCGAAAACAACAGGTGATTTAAAGAAGGCATTAAGATATGCAAATGAGCAAATAGTGCATTTGATTTCGGCAACACACATGGGACAGGAAGCAAGCGATTTTGACTTCAACAGCAAAATTTTTCATGCGGGAATGCTGTCCCTTCTCGCAATGGAAATTTATGAAATTTTAAGAAAATTTTCAAATAATAATGAAGGTTTAAATAATAATGAAGGCAATAAAATAAACAAAACAAACAAATTTGAGATTGGATTTGGTGCTATTGATAAAAGCAAAGGAATTGTTTTAATTATCGGAGATTATGTTCCCAATATTGCTCAAATCATTAATTCAAGTGCAGGCCTTGAAATCATACATCTTGGTTCGGGTGCTTTTGATTTTAATGAAGGTGTAAAAATCGGAGGAAATTCCGCCTCGGAACTGATATATGAAAAAATCGGGCTTGCGGATGTTATTGTGATTGGAACGGGAAATGTCCGGACAGATGTAATTGAAAATGCAAAGAAATCAGGTACTCCTGTAATTGCCGTTTCAGACAGGAATATGGCAGGTCTTGCGGATTTGAGCGGTTTAAGTGCAGATGAAATTTTTAAAAAGTTAATGAGCGGGGAAATTTCAGGATGTTATATAAAAGACAGCGAAAAACCGGCAGATGTTGTTGGAATGCTTGCAACTACGAAGAAAGGGAGAAATTTAAAAAATTTTGATATGGAGTTCATAGATGCCGGATTAATAAAAACAACAGGCGAATGTATTAACTGCGGATTATGCAAAAAGGCGTGTCCTGTTGGTGTTGATGCCCGCTTAATCATTCAAAGCATAAACAGGATTTTCAATAATAAGACAGAGAGTTGTGAAACAAAAACAAGTGAGAATATGCTCGCTCCGCCGGTTAAAAGTAAAGACAAGATAGTAAATTTATTGAAACAAAAGGAATATACGGTAACAAATTTAGCAAAAGAAACCGGATGTTCAACGCAGTACATTTATAATGTGCTGGAAAAAATTTCAAAGGAGAAAAATAACGAAATAAGCAAAAGAGCAGTCGGAAAGAATACCTATTACTCTTTAATTAAAGGTCTGAATGAATATTACAAAATAATTGAACAGGCAAAAAACTGTGTTGAATGCGGAAATTGTACCCGAAATTGTCAGAATAATATTCGGATTTCTGATTTGATAATAGCAATAAAAGAAGGAAAAGAAATAAAAGCAAAAGAAATATTTATCTTAAAGAAATGTGCAATGTGCGGATTATGTCAAGAAAAATGTCCTAAAAAGATAAATATCAAGGAAGTTGTCAGGGTTGAAAGAGAAAGAAGAAATATAATTGAGGATATTAAATTTTTAACAAAAGAGGAAATTTTGGAATCGCTTGAAAAATGTATATTCTGCGGAAGGTGTGAATCACAATGTCCGAAACAAATTCCCATTATATCCGTATTTACCGAAATATACCGGGAAAAATTTACGGATAAAAAGGCATCAATTACGGTTTCTCATGCAGATATATCCATTCCCAAAGATGCACGGGTTCTTTTGGTTTTAGGCGATGCAAATTTTCCGAACGGGACACAGGAATTAGGAAAAATTTTAGATGAATTTTTAAACAGGAATTTTCTCATATTTACAGCCGGAGATGCGGCGATTTCAATACGCTCGCTTCATTCAGGCATTTCTAAGTCGGAAATTGCAGAGAGTAATTTAACACATGAAAATTTGATAAATCTGGGTTCGTTATCTGCGGGCATTCATTTAATTGAGAAGATAATAGAAATGACTGGTAAAGACATCAACAAAAGTCCTGTTGGAAATGTCGTTGAAATTGCAGATTACATCGCAAATAAAGTTAGCATTGCGGCAATGTTTTGGGGTGCCTCAACGCAGGAAAATTTTGCAGTTGCACAGGGATTGATGAGGTTGGGAATCCCTATAATATTCGGGCAGCAGGGTATAAAATACAGAAGGGAACTTAGGGGAGACATAGTTATTGATTACAGCAAAGATGATTATAACGGAAATTATAATGAAGTCCTTAAGAAAATTTCACCGAAAAATTTCTCATTCCCGCATTTATGTATTGCTGCAAAGACAAAAGAGGAAGCGATGTTATTAATTCCGAAACTGGTTTTCAGAAATTTTGACAGCGAAGAAGTAAGAGCAAAAAAGATAGCGGATTATGTTGAAATTTACAGGAAATATAGTAGTGATAAAACAAAAGAAATTCCCGATGATATAAAAAATTTTGTGAGAAATGAAAAAGATATCCCGGAGGCGTATAAAAACAGCATACGAAAAATAATAAATTAGTCAGAAAATGGCAATCAAAAGCAAAAATTTAAAAATTTCAATCGGAGAGGTTGAAGAGGAACGAGAGTATAAAGAACTGGAAGGACCGACACCAAATCCTGATATTGCCGATTTGCGGGACTGGGATTTGAAATTGCTGAACAGATACAAACCAAAATATTACGGATTTATTCAACAGTGTCAGTTTTGTGCTTTGGGTCCATGCGATTTATCTGATAACAGGAAAGGAGCATGCGGTATGACATTGGAAAGACATCTGGCAAGAGAAGGACTGCAATTAGCAATAACCGGAGCATCTGCACATGCTGCACACGGAAGGCACTTAATAGAGGCATTAATAGAAAAATCAGGAAGAAATTTTCCTTTGGACACCGCTGAAAATACAGAAGTAAAATCACCGAATATTCAGCTTGTATGCGGATATAAGCAGGAAACAATCGGTGACCTTGAGAGAGGACTAAATTATATTGAAGGACAGATCACAAAACTTGCATCCTGTCTTAATGTCGGAACCGAGTCATCTGATTTTGACTTCAATAGCAAGGCATTGCATGCGGGAATGCTTGACCATGTCGGAATGGAAATTTGTGATATCGCACAAATCGCCGCATTAAATTTTCCCAAAGGAGATCCAAATCCGAAATTAGCCGAATTTGGTTTCGGAAGTGTCAATAAAGAAAAGCCTGTAATTTTATGCATCGGACATAATGTGCTTGCAGGCGCCTCTGCGATTGATTATGCGGAAGCAAATAATAAAGATGTTGAAATTTGCGGAATATGCTGCACCGCACTTGATTTGGGGAGATACCGAACAGGGGCAAAAATTGTCGGACCATTATCCTATCAGATTCCTTATATAAGGTCCGGAATTGCAGATATTGTTATCAGTGATGAGCAATGCATAAGAGTTGATATACTGGAAAATTTAAAGAAATTAAAAACACCTTTAATTGCTACTACTGACAAATATGTTTCCGGGTTAGAGGATTTAAGCGATGAAAATAGCGAGGTAATTATTGAAAAATTAATGAGCGGGGAAATTCCCGGATGTTATTTGCATACTCTTGAAAAATTGGGAGAGGTTGCGGTAAAGGTTGCTGTAATGATTAAGGAAAGAAAAATTAATGAAAGAAAAAGGGCTGAAAACCATAATGATGGAAAAACACAAAATTTAAATTTAAATTTATACGAAGGGGCAATAAAAAAAACAAGCGATTGTATTAACTGCGGATTATGTATAAAGTCATGTCCCGTTGGTGTTGATAATCGCTTAATTATCAGGAGCATAAACAAAATTTTCAATGAAAAGGAAAGCGAAACAAATGAAAAAGCCAAGGATGAAAAAGCCAAGGATGAAAAAGCCGAAGAAAACAAGGCAGAAAGTAAAGCTCAATTTTTATTTTGTTGGGAGGATGTTTCAGAAAACAACGTTGATTTTATAAAATTTTTAAAAAGATGGAACATAGAATCTAAAGATATAGCAATTAGCAAGGAGGATAATGTCGTAAGAGTTATTGATAAATGCACAAATTCCGATTTACTCGCCATCAAAATCAAGGACAATATAATAGTAGAAATCAAAAATGAAAAATTTGAATTTATTGTAAGGGAGGAAAATGGAAAACCGAATATTTATGAAGAAGCAGGCAAACTCAAAAACAAAATAATAAATTTATTACGGCAGAAGGAATATGATATAACATCGTTAGCAAAAGAAATCGGCTGTTCAAGGCAGTACATTTATAATGTGCTGGAAAAAATTTCAAAAGAGAAAAATAACGAAATAAGCAAAAGAGCAGTCGGAAAGAATACCTATTACTCTTTAATTAAAGGACTGAATGAATATTACAAAATAACCGAAAGGGTAAAGGAATGTGTTGAATGCGGAAATTGTACCCGAAACTGTCCGAATAATATTCAGATTTCTGATTTGATAATACCAATAAAAGAAGGAAAAGAAATCGGTGCAAGGGAAATTTCCATCCTGAAAAATTGTGCAATGTGCGGATTATGTCAGGAAAAGTGTCCGAAAAAAATAAACATCAAAGAGGTTGTAAGGGTTGAAAGAGAAAGAACAGGAATAAAGGATGAGCTCAAATTTTTAACACGAGAAGAAATTTTGGAATCCATTGGAAAATGTATATTCTGCGGAAGGTGTGAATCGTGGTGTCCGAAACAAATTCCTATTGTATCCGTATTTATAGAGATATATAAAGACCGGCTGGCAAACGACAAGGCAAAAATTTCTCCCGGAAGGGGAGCAATACAGGATGTTGAAATAAGAAATGTAGGACAACCGATTGTTTTCGGAGAGATTCCGGGGATTCTTGCTGCCGTCGGATGTTCGATATGGCCCAATGGCGGTAAGGAATTAGGGGAAATTTTAGAAGAATTTATAAAGAGAAATTTTATTGTTGTAGTCAGCGGATGCTCTGCAATGGCAGCTGCAAGTGATTATTCCGGGACGTATAATTTGTTTGAAAAATACGGGGGAAATTTTGGACCTGGAAATCTAGTCAATGTCGGTTCCTGCGTTTCAAATTCTCACATTACAGGAGCGGCAATGAAAGTAGCAAATATATTTGCAAAGAGAAATTTGAGGGCAAATTTTGAGGAAATCGCCGACTATATACTTAACAGAGTCGGAGCGGTAGGTCTGGTCTGGGGAGCAATGTCAGAAAAAGCAGTCTCAATCGGAAACGGAGTGAACCGGTTAGGAATTCCCGTAATATTGGGACCGCAGGGAATAAAATACAGGAAGGAATTAAGAGGCGATGTTGAAAATCCTTACGAAAATAACAGCGAAATTTTTGAATACGAACGGAAAAATTTGGGCTTACTTGACAGGTGGAAAGTCTATAATACTACGAACGGGGAAATTTTTGACAGTGAACCGGCTCCTCTGCATTTAAGTTATGCGGCAAAGACAAAAGAAGAAGTTATGATTTTGATTTCAAAACTGACATTAAGGCCAGGCGATAATACAAGAGGAAGAAGTATTAAATTATCGCATTATATTGACATTTACAGGAAATATTCCGGAAAGGGAAAGGATGCTTTTCCCGATGATTTAGATAAATTTATAAGAATGGAAGGGGATGTTCCAATGGCAATGGCTGATGAAGTAAAGGAATTCCTGAAATCCAAAAACTGGAAGATAAGAAAAATCGTTGACCCGACAATTGTCAGAAGGATGGCAAATGTAAAGTGAATTGGAGAGTAAATCGGAAAGCAAATAAGAAATTTATTTTTTAAATTTTTGTAACTATTCAGAGGGTACAAAAATTTACCTGTGAAAATTTCAAAAAATTTAAAAAAGTCAAAAAATTTACATTTAATTTTTTGGGTGGCTGAATAGTTACAAATTTTTTAAATTTTTGAATATGCTCAATAAAGAGTGGAGGTTACTTGTGATTTTTTGACGGTTATGAGTGATTTACCCCTTAATATTGAGCAAGTTCAAATTTTTAAATATTTATATTTCTATCCCAAGTTTCGGTCGTGTCCCCAGCTTGTTAATTAAATTCTGCTGAGGATTATCTCAGTTTTAATCAAGGAATTCCCCGAGGAGAAATCGCTAAATTTAGTATTTTAAAAGACTTATTTACTCAGAATATCAATATACTTAACGAAGTTTCGTTGAAATCAAAAAAATGTTAATGACTTGGGGACAGCATCCAAATTAATTTGACTCATATTTTTAAGGTCGCGAGGTTGCTATAAAATTCAAAAATTTTTCGCTGTCATTTCAATTTTTTTTGAAATATACTGAAAACTACGAGTTTTCAATCTTTCAAAATGCCGAAGNCATTTTGAAATGAGAGCAAAGCGAACTTAGTCACAAATTTAAAATAAGAGCTAATGTAATTTAAACAGGTAATAAAGTTAAGTTATAATTATTAATTTAGCAACAAGTCTAAATATTATTACGGACTTACGCAAACCAAAAGTAAACCATTGAATTACTGAAGCCTTTTTACGAGGCAAATGCGTAAGTCATAATTATAATTATTTGTAACTATTCAGAAGGTACAAAAATTTACCTGTGAAAATTTCAAAAAATACAAAAAAATCAAAAAATTCACCCCTAATTTTTTGGGTGGCTGAATAGTTACTTTAGTTTTTGATATCTTGCGAATATGAAAATTTTAGTTAAAGAATTAAATTTAGAAAGTATTTTAAAAATTTAAAATTTCAAATGGTATGTTTTAAAATTGCTTTGCTCACATCTGAAAAATTAAAAGAAAACGCAAAAAAGGAAG
>CCXY01000060.1_pt1 | contig 19157 bp, 19 predicted proteins | sample 244351 | NCBI WGS metagenome assembly CCXY01 (sample SAMEA2779768, study PRJEB6121) | groundwater metagenome | isolation source: sulfidic groundwater | reverse complement strand
ATTTCCAATGAAGGATGCACAGCAAGAAACCAGTCTGAAATTGACCTGTTTGATTTACTTACGCTGATTGACAAAATAGGTACAAATCAAATTTAAGGATTGTATTTTTGGAACTAAATTTTTAAATTTTTCTTTTAGCACTTTTTCTTTTTATTTTATACTATTTTTAATTTAGGTATACTGTGCAACGGCAGAAATTGCACTTTTTTATTGAATGGCATATTGTATGTTACTTACGAACAAGAGATTTACTCTTTGCTTACATTACGGTTTCATAAATTTGAAAAAACGCAGTCTGTGAAGTTGTGAAGTATAGCTGAAGTTTTGCGTTTTACTTTTTTGACCTCGCTGTTGCTCGGAGATTTCAAAAATTCTTTTTGAAATGCCAAAAAACTAATTTGTATGTGCGTAAATTTTTCAAAACGCAAAACTTGACAGGTTGTAAGAAAACCAAAATTTTTAGACCTCTTATATATTATAACAACATATACGCATAAATTCCACCTTTAAAAATTGTCCAAATTTTGCCTTTTTATATATTGTTATAATAACAATGGTTCATTTTTGGTAATTCTCTTACATCCTGTTGAGTAAAACATTAAAACGCAAAACTTCAGTAATGATAAAAATTAAAAAAATTAGTTGTGCTAAATAGGTTGCTAAATGTGTAATTAAAATTTAATATTTAAACCAAAATTCAATATCCGGAAAGGTTAAAATACATAAAATTGTTACAAAAGAGCATTACATCTTTATCACTACCAATGATACAACGTATTAAAATTTAACCAAAATATAATTAATTTTACCTTTCAATTAAAATGATACATTCATCGGCACCTGGAAAACTGATGCTCTTCGGAGAACACAGCGTTGTTTACGGAAATCCCTGCATAGCAACAAGTATAAATAAACGACTTGATGTTTATCTGAACGATAAAAACGAACACGGAAAAGAACTAAAATGCACAACAATTGACGCACTCGGAATTAAATCAAATTTTCCCACTAACTTTGAACAGCATAAATTTTTAAATTTAACTATTGCGAAATTTTTTGAGAAATACGGAGAAAAAAATTTTAAACTCACAACAAAACCTATGCCAAAGGGTTTGGGTAGTTCATCTGCGGTTGTTGTTGCAGCGGTAAAAGCACTTTCAACACTTTACAACTTAAACCAGAGCAATGACGAAATTTTTAAATTTTCTTATGAGCTCGTTAAAGAAGGTCAAAACGGCAAGGCATCCGGATATGATATTGCTGTTGCCGTATATGGCGGGACAATAAGATATGAAAATAAAAACGGAGATATAAATGTAAAGAAATTAAAGAACATCGGAAATTTAATCGCGATTGATACGGGAGTTAAGTCCTCAACAACGGAACTTGTCAGGGAAATTTCTGAAAAGATGGAAAAGTACGGACAAATTTTCGGCGGAATTTTTAAAATCATAAATAAAATTGTTGATGAAGGTGAAAAGGAAATAACCGATGAAAATTATAAAGGAATTGGCGAACTGATGAATATAAATCACGGAATTTTAAATGCTATGGGATTAAGCACTTATGAAATTGAAAATTTAATCAATCAAATAAAGCCATACTGTTACGGGGCAAAAATTTCGGGTGCGGGAAGAGGGGATTACATAATAGCAATTTGTAAAGAGCAAAACAAGAATGACTTAATGGCTTATTTGCGAGATAGAAAAATTGAGACCTTTGAAATTTTACAGGATAAAGGAGTTGATGTTGAAATTTATTAAAATGGGTTGTGAAATAAATTAAGATATAACTCAAGTTTTGCGTTTTGAAAACTTTACACTTATAAATTTTAATTATTTAATCAGAATTAAAATGGATGAAAACAATTTGTCAGAATACAGAAAAAGGATTGATAAAATTGACGCCGAAATCGGGAAATTAATAAAAGAACGAATTGAAATTGTCAAAGATGTCGGAAAATTAAAGGTAAATTTTGATATGTCTGTCAGGGATGAGAACAGAATAAATGAGGTCTATAAAAATTTTGCGGAAAATTCCGGATTGCTGTTTGATGATGCGAAAAAAATTTATTCTCTATTGATAGAACATTGCATAAATATAGAAAAAGAAATAAAAACAGAAAATAAAAACAGAAAAGGTAAAAACAAACAAAATTTATAAAAAACAAAGTGGATGAACGAATAAAAAAGGAAATTGAACAAGCCATAAAACACAGCGGAGAAAGTAATAAAATCAGAAAGGTCTTCTGGTATATGGATGAAAAGGTTGAAAATTTGCTTTTCGGGATAAGACAGGGAGATGATGCAATTGTCGTTAAAGATATGGTTTTTAATATGGAAGGGCCTTATCCTTTAAATATCGGAAGAAAAACAGGACTTATTCATACGACATCTGATATTGTTGTTATGGGAGCGAAACCATTATACGGATTTGATGCCGTACAGGCAAAAAATTTAAAAGAAGCTGAAGATGCTGCAGAGGATATAAAAAGGCAGAGCGATGGAATAAATGTTCCGATTGTAGGTGGAAATACGCAATGTCTGAAAAATTTAGAATCATGCGTGTCATTTTTTGTTGTTGGAAAACTGCTCAAACCAATTCCGGATTCAAATTTAGAAAAAGGAGATAAGCTTTACATTTTGGGAGAGGTGATTGAAGGAGAAATAGGGGACAGGGTCAAAAAGGCAAATACAAAATTTGAGACATTTTTGGACATGATTGAAAAAACAGAAATAAATGCTGCAAAGGACTGTTCCCGCGGGGGATGGTTTGGAAATTTAATGGAAATGTTAATAAAGTCAAGAAAAGGAATCATAATCAGCAATATTCCTTATACAGATTTTAGCAAATATATGGGTAATTATTTAATCTCAACAAAGGATGAAAATGTAATTGACATTGCGATGCAGCATAAATGTCCGATAACTGAGATAGGAATTATTACAAATGAACTTGAAGTTAAAATCGGAAAGGAAGTTGCTGTTAATAAAGAAAAAATTTTAGAGTTGATTGATAAATTTCCGTTTAAGAAGCCNCACTTAAAAAATAGGTTATGTGCCATATGAAAGTAGACCACCCATATTTCTTGTAAATTATCAATTAAATTAGGCTCTTATTTTCAACCCCGTGATGACAGCGAAATTTTTTGAAATTTCATAGCAACATCACGATATTAAATATAAAAGCCTATGCTGTAAGGGAATGTAAAAGTTGAATGTGAAAAAACACAAATTTTTCAAAAATTGAAGGTGAATTTTTTAGTTTCCTTACAACCTGTCAACAAGTTGTAAGGAAACTAAAATTTTTAGATCTCTTATGTAATATAACAATATATGCGCATAAATTCCAACTTTAAAAATTGTCCAAATTTTGCCTTTTTATATATTGTCACAATAGCAAGGGTTAATTTTTGGTAATTCCCTTACATCCTATCAAATTATAATATTTATGTCAAATTATAATTAAATTTATAATCTTTCTTAATTATTATTACCCTAACAATTCATATTATTTAATAAACATTTCTTATTGTTCAATATAATTTAGATAATTCCCTCATAATTATTAAAAAATTGTAACTATTCAGAGGGTACAAAAATTTACTGAAAATTTATAAATAAATTTTCAATCTTAAAAAATATTTCAAATATTTTTTAATACCTGTGAAAATTTCAAAAAATTTAAAAAAGTCAAAAAATTTACCTTTAATTTTTGGGTGTAGCTGAATAGTTAAAAAATATAAAAGTAATAAAATATAAAAGTAAATATAACTATAAAAATAATAAATCAAAACCAATGAAAAATGAGTTATGTAAAATTTGAAGCACCTGCGGAATTGCAAACAAAATCTTTAGAGGTTTTGGAAACCGCAAAAAATACGGGTAAAATAAAGAAAGGAGTAAATGAAGTAACAAAAGCAGTTGAAAGAAAAATTACAAAATTAGTAGTAATTGCAGGAGATATAATCCCACCTGAAAATGTTATGCATCTGCCAATGCTGTGTGACGAAAAAGAAATCCCGTACTTGTTTGTGAATAAAAAAGAAGACATCGGAAAGGCAATAGGACTAAAAGTTCCGTGCTCGGCGGCATGCGTTGTTGAAGAAGGTAAAAGTAATGAAATACTGAAAGATGTCTTAAACAAACTAAAAGATATCAAAAAGCAAAGTAAAATTTAAATTTAATATATTCACTAAAATGCCTTTGGCAGAGGTTGTTGAGGTCGTCGGAAGAACAGGAATTTACGGAGAAGTAATTCAGATTATGTGCAAACTATTAGATGGAAGAGAGGCAGGGAATGTTTTAAGGAGAAATGTCAGAACACCTGTACGAATGGGGGATGTACTTGTCCTGAAAGAAACCGAAAGAGAAGCAAGGCCAATAGAGACGGCAGCAAGAAAATTAATGAAACTTAAAAATAAAAATAAGAGGAGGGCAAGATGAAATGTTCATATTGCGGAACCGAAATTAAAAAAGGAACCGGGTTATTGTTGGTTACATTGTCAGGAAGAGGGATTAATTACTGCTCTTCCAAGTGCAGAAAGAATGCTGAAATGAAAAGAAAACCGAGAAATGTTGAATGGACAGAAGAATATAGGAATGAAAAGAAAGCAAGAATAAAAAAGTAGAAAATCCGATAAAACAATAAAAAAAGAAAAAATGAAGGCGTTTATCATAATAAAGCCGGATGCTGTTAAAAGAAATATAACCGGAAAAATTTTGTCACGGTTTGAAGGAAGAGGGATTAGAATAAAAGCAATGCGTATAATAAGAATGAGTAAAGAAGAAGCAGAAAAATTATACAGCATTCATAAAGGAAAATCGTTTTATGATTCCTTAATTAATTACATAACTTCTGATAAAGTTGTTGTTTGTGTGCTTGAAGCAGACACAGATAAACTTATAGAAATTGTCCGAAAGATGAACGGAAGTACAAATCCGACAGAAGCAGAGCCGGGAACAATCAGAGGGGATTTCGGATTGGTAATGGAGGCAAATGTAATTCATGCATCGGACAGTATTGACTCGGTAAACAGGGAAATGCCTATATTCTTTACGGAAAAGGAGCTGGAATAAGAAAAATTTATTTCTTACCTTTCTTTGCCTTATTTTTATCATCCTGTATGATTTCAAAAATAAAGGTTACATTTGTTTTTAATTTACAATGGAATATTCAAAATTTTTTAAGACATGGATTTCAGATGTATCTCCTTACATTCCGGGAAAGATGAGTGAGAACTTTATCAAGTTAGCGTCAAATGAAAATGATTACGGGCCTTCAAAAAAGGTAATTAATGTAATAAAAGACAAAGCGAAAGATGTATTCCGCTACCCGTATAAAGATGAATCAGTTAAGGAAAAAATTTCGGAATGCTGCAATTCTTCAACAGGTAAAAATTTAATCGGTAAAGAAAACATAATACTCGGGAACGGATCTGATGAAATAATTGAACTGCTCATTAAGACCTTTCGGTCCCCGTACATCGGATTTTATCCTTCGTTTGCGGAATACAATCGGGTTGCCAAAATTTTTAACGAAATTTATTACGAAATTCCGCTGAATGATGACTTTTGTCTTGACTGCGGGAAATTTATAAACAATAAGAAATTTGAAAAAGCAAAAGTTGTTTTCTTATGCTCCCCGAACAATCCGACGGGAGGAATTATTGAAAGAAGAGATATTGAAAAAATTTTGAAATTTAATAAAATTGTTGTTGTTGATGAAGCATATTATGAATTCTCAAATTTAACATGCATTGATTTAATTGACAATTATGAAAATTTAATTGTGCTTCGGACAATGGCAAAGGCGTTCGGAATTGCCGGCTTAAGGATGGGCTACGGGATAGCAAATAAAGAAATTATAAAATTTTTACATAAGGTCAAGCCGCCGTTTAATGTAAATTACCTTGCACAAGAGGCAGCATTGGCAGCATTGGACGATAACGACTTTATGAAACAAAATGTTGAAAAAAATATAAATGGCAGAGAAATTTTGAGTAAAATTTTAAGCAAAAAATTTAAAATATTTAACAGCAGGACAAATTTTATCTTTGCAGATGTTTCTCCTTACACCGCAAAGGAATTTTTTGAAGCCCTTTATGAAAAGAAAATTATTGTCCGACCATTCGGAAAATTGAAGGGATTTAAAGGAGAATATGTAAGGATAACTGTCGGCACGGAAGATGAAAACAAAATTTTAATTGAATTTATTGAGAATACCTTTTAGGTCCGCGGTTGAAAAATTAAATAAAATGAAAGATATACTTCACAACTTCACAGACTGCGTTTTTTCAAATTTATGAAACTGTAATGTAAGCAAAGAGTAAATCTCTTGTTCGTAAGCAACATACAATATGCCATTCAATAAAAAGCGCAATTTCTGCCGTTGAGCAGTATATATTGAAATAAATTTTAATCAAAAATTTTTGTAACTATTTAGAGGTATTAAATTTATGTTAATACATTATGATTTCTAATATATAAACTATTCAGAGAGTATTTTCAACAGGCTGTAAAGGAATGTAAAAGTTGAATGTGAAAAAACACAAATTTTTCAAAAATTGAAGGTGAATTTTTTAGTTTCCTTACAACCTGTCAAAATGAAATTTTGAAAATCTCCGAACGAAGTGAGGTGACAAAATTCTACTGAAAATTTATAAATAAATTTTCAATCTTAAAAAATATTTCAACAGGATGTAAGGGAATTACCAAAAATGAACCCTTGATATTGTGACAATATATAAAAAGGTATCCTCTCAAAATTTTAGGGTAAAATGTAAAAATTTAGTATTTTGCACCCGTAAAGTAGAGATATACAATTTAATTTACCCTGTTTTATTGAGAGGATACGTAAAATGTAAAAATTTAGTATTTTGCACCCGTAAAGTAGAGATATACAATTTAATTTACCCTGTTTTATTGAGAGGATACATAAAAAGGCAAAATTTTGACAATTTTTAAAGGTGGAATTTATGCATATATATTGTTATAACATATAAGAGGTCTAAAAATTTTAGTTTCTTTATAACCTGTCAAATATTTTTTAACTCGACTTTGTCAGATTAGACATTTACTTCAAGATTTTGATATAAAATTTATATATTTTTCAAAATATTTGATTTAATCTTACCATAGTAATTTTATGAAATTATGAAATGTGACAAAGTCGAGTTAATACCTGCGAAATTTTCAAAAAATTACTGAAAATCCACAAGATTTTCAATCTTTAAAAATCTAAAAATTTTTAAATTACCTGTGATTTTGGGGGTGGCTGAATAGTTACAAATTTTTTAATATGTTCCTAATTAATCAGTAAAATCGTCAATATAAACCAAAACATAATGGATGGAAAAAATAAAGAGGAAAATACTGATAATACCAGTGCGGGAAACAGAGAAGAAGAATTACAAAAAGTAATATATCAGGCAAAGGCACTTGAAGAACATGCAAATACATTAGACAATCAGATTAGAATGCTGAACGGAACACTTCAGGAGATGCAAAGAACTACTGAAACATTGGATGGCTTAAGCGAGATGGGAGACGAGTATAAAACCAAAGAAATTTTGCTTCCTGTCGGTAAAAATGTTATCGTAAGTGCTACATTAAAATCAAAAAATGTGTTATTCGGAATTACTGATAATGTATTCATTGAAAGAACTCCGGAAGATGCAAAAAATAGTCTGAACGAAGATATTAAAAAAATTAATACTATTATGGAAAATTTAAAGAAAAAGCACTCCGAAATCATAAATAAAATTTCTGCCTTAAATGAATACGGCGAACAACTTGCACACCAATAATAATTTCAATAATAATTTGTAACTATTCAGAGGTATTAAATTTATGTTAATACATTATAACCATTAATATATAAACTATTCAGAGAGTATAAAATTTTACCTGTGAAATTTTCAAAAAATTACTGAAAATCCACAAGATTTTCAATCTTTAAAAATCTAAAAATTTTTAAATTACCTGTGATTTTTGGGGTGGCTGAATAGTTACAATAATTTTTTAAATTTCCAATATAAATTTTTCCGATATTAAATTTCAACAAAATAAGTAAAATTTTTAAATAAAATGAATCAGGGAAGAACGCCAAAACAAACAGGAAAATTCGGGGTAAAAAAGGGATTTGAATCAAAAAAAGCCGAAAGGAAGGATGGAGAGATAATGAGTATTGGGAAAGAGTCGATAACGGTTTATGCTACAACACCAGTAATAAAGGTTGCAAATATGATGATTGAAAATGATTGTAGGAGAATTCCCATCGTTGATGCTGGAACAAAAGTCATTCTGGGAGTAGCAAAGGCGGTGGATATCGTTGATTTTTTAGGTGGCGGGGAAAAGTATAATATAATTCTGAACAATTTTAACGGAAATTTTNTATCTGCAATTAATTCGCCGATAGCAAAGATTGCGAGTCAAAATTTTATGACACTGACAAATTACGACTCAATAAAAGATGCGGTAAATATAATGATTGAAAAACACACCAGTTTAATTCCGGTTACGGATGAAGATGGAAAAATTTTAAAGGTTGTTACGGAAAAGGATGTTTTTCCAACTCTGAAGAAATCCGGTGTGAAGGCAGGAGACATTATGCAAAGGGCGGTAACAACTGTAACTCCCAAGACAACAATAAAGGATTTGGCGAGAATAATTGTAAACACAAAAAAGAGGAGGATTCCTGTTGTTAGTGATGGAAAACTTGTCGGAATTATAAGTGTAATAGATGTTCTTAAATTTTTAAAAGAAGGTGAATTTAAAAGTGTAATGAGTGAAGATGTTTTAAGTGAAACCGTTGATAAAATTATGAAACAGCCGAATGTTGTTTTCCCTGATACGGATCTGGACTCTATTGTCACTAAAATGAAAGAGATGAACTTCGGGGGCTTTCCTGTTGTTGAAGATAGTAAATTAGTAGGGATAATAACTACAACGGATGTAATCAAGGCATTTTACAGGAAATAAATAAAGTCATAGGAATAAATAAAGGGTAAATTTTAAGTAGTGCTAAATAGGTAATGATAAAATTTAATATTTAAACCAAAATTCAATACATGGAAAGGTTGAAATACATAAAATTGTTACAAAATACCATTATATCTTTATCACCACCAAATTTTAGATGTAATTAATGTATTTCATGAATAAATAATGAATAAAGTAGATGGATGAAAAATTTATAATTTTAGGAATCGGATTAATTTTGGCTGGTTTTTGTATTTTGTTTATCGGAAGTTTGATGAGCATGTCAAATAATAACGAAGGAAATAACGCAGGTAAAGATGATGTAAATTTTAAAGGCGGAGGAGTTATAATGCTCGGACCTATTCCGATTGGCTTTGGAACTGACAAAGGGATGATGATAATATCAATAATTTTGTCAATTGTTCTTATGGCGGTTGCATTCTTATTCTTTAAATTTTTTAGGTTTTAAATTTTTTTAAATTTTAATTTTTCAATATCTTCAAAAAATGAAGGGTATGACTTATTAACACATTCCGCATTATTTATTATTGTTTCTCCGTCGGCATTTAATCCGGCAATTGCACAAGACATGGCTATCCTGTGATCATTATGCGGGTCTATAATCGCTCCTTTCAAATCAGATTTTTTTATAATTAATCCGTCTTTTGTTTCTTTTATATTTACATTCATCTTTTTTAATTCCATGGTTATTGCATTTAATCTATCGCTCTCCTTAATTCGCAATCTTTCGGCATTAAAAATTTTTGTTTCTCCTGTCGCAAAACACCCTAATACAGCACAAATCGGCACCAAATCAGGTATATTTCTTGCGTCTATTTCTATTCCTTTTAGTTCTGACTTTGTTATGCGGATGTTGTCTTTACTTACTTCGATATTTGTATCCATACGTTTAAGAATGTTTAAAATTTCTTTGTCCCCTTGCTTTGAATTTGTATTTAAATTTCGGACAACAATATTGCCGTTAATTGCACCTGCGGCAAGCAAAAATGCGGCAGAAGAATAATCACCTTCAATTATATGTGCTCTATGATTATAATGCTGATTTCCGGGAATTATAAATTTTCGCATATCTTCATATACATCAATCTTTATTCCGAAATTATTTAAGACATCCATAGTTATTTCTATATATGACTTTGATTCAATTTCGGTTGTTAAATTTATTTCCGTGTCGTTTTCTGCCCTTGCACAGGCAAATAAAAGCCCCGTTATAAATTGGGAACTTATATTTCCGGGAATATCTGTTTTTCCACCTTTAATACCCTGATAAATAGTAATCAATTCTTTCTTATTTTCATTATTTTTATTTTCATTATTTTTACGATCCTCATCCTTATTATCTTTGTTTTCTTTTATTTCCTTTACTTCCTTTATTTCAAATATCGCTCCCAATTTACTTAATGCATTCATTAATGGCTCAATAGGTCTGTCTTTTAGCCGGCCTTTTCTGATAAAGAGAATTGGCTTTTTGGCTTTTGATATACATGCAACAGGAATGAGAAACCTTAAAGTAGAACCGGACTCTTTTATTGTGTCAATCACAATATTTTCTTCTTCACTCCTAACATTATTTAAATTTTCATTCCCTTTTATCTTTAATTGTCCGCTTTGTTTTTCTATTCCAATTCCAAATTTTTTTAATGTTGAAATTGTTTCGTGGGTATCGTTACTTTCCAAATAATTAGTTAGTGTTGATTGTCCTTTTGATAATGCGGCACAAATAATTGCTCTATGCGTATAACTTTTAGAAGGCGGGGCATCAATCGTTCCTTTTAAAGTTGTGTTTGTTATTTTATATATCATTTTATTTATATATCTTTTTATGTAACTATTCAGCCACCCAAAAAATCACAGGTAATTTAAAAATTTTTAGATTTTTAAAGATTGAAAATCTTGTGGATTTTCAGTAATTTTTTGAAAATTTCACAGGTAAAATTTTGTACTCTCTGAATAGTTTATATATTAGTAACCATAATGTATTAACATAAATTTAATGCCTCTGAATAGTTACCTTTTTATTTCATATCTTTTTTTTAAATTTTAAATTGAATTTATTGTTAAATTTATTGAACTTGCTCAATATTAAACGGTAAATCACTTATAACAGTTAAAAAATCACAAGTAACCTCCACTCTTTATTGAGCATATTCAATTTATTATATAAAAATTTAGATACTGAAAATTAATTTGTGTTAATTACAACAAAATGAAACTTTTAGTAAGTGTTAAAAATGTGCTTGAATGCATTAACGCAATAGAAGGAAAGGTAGATATAATAGATATAAAAAATCCGGAAGAAGGAGCGCTTGGTGCATGCACACCAAAAACAATAAGAGAAATAGTAAAAATTTCACATAATTTTAATTTGCCGTGTTCTGCTGCAATCGGCGATGTTCGGCATGTCGGAAATGCTTCCCTCGCTGCGTCAGGTGCTGCTATGTGCGGCGCTGATTATATTAAAGCAGGGTTAAAAACAGAAGATACAAAAATTGCCGGCTCAGTTATGAAAGAAGTAGTCAAAGAGGTCAGGAAATACAAAAATTTGAACGGCGAAAATATAAAGGTTGTTGCCGTTGGATTTGCCGACTGGCAGAGAGCAAATACCTTTCCGGTTGAGGAATTATATGATGTGGGACTAACAAGCAATTGTGATGTTTTAATGATAGATACCTCAATAAAAGACGGAAAAAATTTATTTGATTTCGTCAAAGAAAAAGAAATTTTAAATTTTGCCAAAACCGCTCATGCCTTGGGATTTGAAGTTGGCGTCGCGGGCTCGTTGAGGAATAAAGAAATTTCAGTCCTCAAAAACATAAAAGAAATAGATGTAATCGGTGTCAGAGGTGCTGTTTGTCCGAATTTTGAGAGAAAGGGAGAAATAGATAAAGATATGGTAAAAGAGTTAAAGGAAAATTTAGAAAGAGAATAAAAAAGAAAAAATTTATGGTAGTGATAAAGATGTAATGATATTTTGGAACTTGCTCAATATTAAATGGTAAATCACTTATAACAGTTAAAAAATCACAAGTAACCTCCACTCTTTATTGAGCATATTCATATTTTGTAACAATTTTATGTATTTTAACATTTCTCGGTATTGAATTTTGGTTTAAATATTAAATTTTATCATTACCTATTTAGCACTACCAAATTTATGACAAAGAAGAAAAACAAAAAAAAGATTTAAGTCATAAATCTTATATGTAGCTAAAGGTGTTTTACCCTGAATGCAACTCAGAGATATTATTTACTCTCTGGTTTTGCCTTTGGTTTCTTGCCTGCCATTTTGTTTTTACGAATATTTTTTTGTGTAATTTATTAGGAATTTGAAACTTGTTCAATATTAAAAGGTAAGCCGACGCATATTGGTTTATGACGTATTTTTTTAGACAAGCCAACACAAAACTTTGATGACTGATTTTTACATAGGGTTCGACGCAATGCGATTTTTAGAAATCACCATCAAATGATTGCCCAAAATCTGTGCTAAAATTTGCTTTAAAAATCACTATGCAGTGACTTGCCCCTTATTATTGAGCAAATACATTAATTTGATAACTGAAACATTAAAACGCAAAAATTCAGTTAGTAATTTATCAAATATATGTTTTTGAATAAATAAATTTAGGTAACTATTCAGCCACCCAAAAAAATTAAAGGTAAATTTTTTGACTTTTTTAAATTTTTTGAAATTTTCACAGGTAAATTTTTGTACCCTCTGAATAGTTACTTAATTTTTACATAAAATTTTGGAATGTAAAATGAAAACCATAAATTTAATCATAATCGGATTTGGAAATATCGGAAAGGGATTTTCAGATGTCTTGCGCAGGAAGGAAAAATTTCTTGCCGAACTGGGATATAAATTTAATGTCAAAGCAATCTGTGAATGGAACGGCTCAATAATTGATGATGGTAGCAACGGAATAAATTTAAATGAAGTGCTTGAACTTGCCAAAAACAAAAAATTTAACGAACACAAAAATTTTTCCGAAAAGACTGCAAAAGAGGTACTTGAAGAAGTTGATGCGGATATTGCTCTGGAATTAACACCTGGAAATATTCGGACGGGAGAACCCGGATTAAGCAACATAATCAATGCATTGAACAGCGGAAAGCATGTCGTAACCTCAAACAAGTCCCCGATTGCTTTAAAATTTAACGAAATAATAGAGTTAGCAAAAAAACATAACAAAAAAATTTTATACGAAGCAACCGTTGCGGGAGCAATTCCTTTGTTTAATCTGTGTAGGGAAACATTGCAAATAAATACTATCAACAACATTTACGGAATTTTCAACGGAACAACAAATTACATACTGACAAAGATGACCGACGAAGGAACTGATTTTAACACTGCATTAAAAGAAGCACAGGAATTAGGATATGCGGAAAGAGATGCGAGCTATGACCTTAATGGTTATGATACTGCGGTTAAGGTTGTTATTGCTGCAAACGCACTTATAGGAAGTAAAATAAATTTTAGCGATGTCAAAATTTCAGGCATAACAAAAATTACAGAAGAGGCAATAAAATTAGCAAAGGAGCATAATTATGTTATAAAGTTAATTGGCGATTGTAATAAATCAGAGGTTTCTTTGCGATTAATCAGAAAAGACAGTCCGTTGAACATAGGGGGAAGTTTAAATGCGGTAATGATAGACACAGACATAGCAAAAGACATAACTATTATAGGGAGAGGTGCGGGACCAAGAGAAACATCTTCGTCTATATTTTCAGATGTTTTAAAAATCGCAGAAGAAATTTAAAAATTTCTCATTTTCTTATTACATGACTATCGGCTATTATAAAAAAATGGTCGAATTAAATGATACCATTTTGGGAATATGCTCAATAAAGAGTTGAGGTTACTTGTGATTTTTTGACGGTTATGAGTGATTTACCCTTTAATATTGAGCAAGTTCCATTTTGGATATAAATCACAGTTAAGTATGCTGTTTAATGGTTCATTGTGGTAATGTTTAATTAGGTCAACAGCCGATAGTCATGTATTACCTTACTTTTCTTATTACTTTAAAATTTCTCAAATCAATAATTGTTGAAGGTATTTTATATTTGCACTCTCCTCTCAGAATCAAATCAACTTTGTTTTTTATTCTTTCATCAATTTCTTCAAAATTTTTTGCAGGTGGATTTCCGCTTATATTTGCACTTGTCGTAATTATCGGATATTTTTCTGTTAGAGACTTAACTATTTCGTTATTAATTATTCTTATTCCCACAGCATCTTTATTAGAAGTGATAATATCAGAAATTTTATCTGTTTTCGGAACAATAAAAGTGTATGAATTATCTAAATTTTCTTTTATAAATTTCTCTGTTTTTTCATCTAATTTTACAAATTCCTTGGCTGTATTTAAATCATGAATTGCTACGGAAAGCGGTTTTGTTATGTCTCTTTTCTTTATTTCAAATATTTTTTTTACACTTTCAATAAAATTTATCCTGCATCCGATTCCATAAACAGTATCTGTCGGATAACAAATAATCTTTCCTTCATCGATAAATTTTATTGCTAAATTTAAATCACTCGTTATTATCACTTTAAGGTCCCGTAAATCCACACTTCGGACACACATATTTTCTTCCTAACACTCTACATGCGTCACATCTGACAATTTTGTATGCTCCTTCGGATTCTTCACACTTCGGACATTTAAATTCAACATATTTTGTTACTTCCTTTCCACAACTTGTACATCTCATTCTTAATATAAAATTTAATAAATTTATAAAATTTAATACAAAATTAGGAGTTATTTGAATTATTATTTGAGTTATTATAGGCATTGTCCGAATTGTTGTCCGAATTGTTGTCCGAATTGTTGTCCGAATTACTGTCTGATTTATTATTTGAATTGTTGTCCGAATTATTTAACTTATTCATATCCGTATTTTCCTCTTTTTCTTCATCTTCGTTTTTTATGTCTTTGTATTTTGTTTCAATCACTTTGTTAAATTTCACATAAATTTCATCATAACTGCCCGCTGTCAATATACTTACCGCATCAGAACAAGGCATTGCATAATCCTTTAAAATTTTCAGCCGTGTTTTTTCTGTTTCGGCATTTTTCTTTTTGGAAATATATCCGGAAATATTCCTTCCTGCATCCATCAATCCGTATTTTACCTCTTTAAAAATTTCCTCTTCGTAAGAAATACTCTGCTTACCTGCCGACGCATAGGGAATATAAGTTGAGACAACATTTACAAAAATTGTTACCGGTGAATTATCAAAATCCTTGATTTCATATTTTTTCCATTCAATATCGTAAATTGCCTTGGTTATAAGGCACTCTCCATTATCAAACAACAAAGGCACGGAATTAGCAAATCTCATAATTTCCGACTTTACTTTTCCTTCCGATGTTCTCCTTCCAGCATTTCCTCCATAACATAAAGCACACTCAACCTGAAAAGCATATCCCCCAGAATGAACGGATGGCTTTCTTGTTATAACGAATAAAATTTCAGGATTAACTATTGCCGTTAATGCTCTTTTTATATTTTCTTCTCCGATAGTTCGTAACCCCTCTGATGACGGTGCTAAAAATTTGATGCTTTTAAAGGCATTAATTATTTTTTCCGCATCCTGCCATGTCATTTCGTTTGCCTTTTTATCAAAATTTAATTCATTTCCGAGCATTGAGCGAAGTTCATTAATTTTATCCTGTGTAACCCTTGAAAGAGAGTGAATTAAAAAGGATGAAATTGATATGTTTTCTCTTTTGGATAATCGTATTAAATCATCTATATTTATCCCTCTCGGATGTGGCTTTATCTCTTTCGGTTTCTTTAAAATTTCACTGCCGGTTCTTTCAAAGACCGTATTTTTGCCGTCAGTGTCGGTAAATGTAATTTTTGCATGCGGATTTGCAATAGCAGTTCTTCGCAGATATTCAAAAACACCGCTCTCGTTGTTGATATAAATTGCTTCTTTGCATTCTCCTTCTATAATTGTTCCGGTTGAAGTAAATAAATTTAATTCGCAATTTTTTTCTTCAACTATTATCGGTTTGTTTGCCGAGACATCTATCATTATTTTTGCTTCAATACATTCTACCTTTGTTTTGGTAATAACCTTGATTGGTTTTCCAGTTGTCATCTGACAAAACATTGTAACTCCCGATACGCCAAGTCCCTGTTGTCCCCTCATCTGAACATTTCTGTGAAATTTTGTTCCCGCAAGCATCTTTCCGAAAACATCTCCGATATGCTCTTTTGGAATTCCATAAGCATTGTCATTACAAAAAAATTTATAATGCTCGTTATCCTGTCGTTCAATTTTTGCTTCTATTTCGGGAAAAATTTCACATTCTTCACAGGCATCAAGGGCATTTGTAACAAGTTCGTGAATAATTGTTGTTAAATTTCTTGCCTTTCCACTGTATCCCAATTGTGTTCTGTTTTTTCTGAAAAACTCTGAAATTGAAATTTCCCTGAATTCCTTAAAAATTTCATCTGCGGTTTTTTCTGTTGCAGGATTTTTTGCTTTATCCTCTTTTTCTGTCTTGTTTATCATTTTTGTATTGACTTTGCAGTTATCTTTTTTTCTATCATTTTAAAAAAACAATTGTAAATGTAATTTATAATCTATTACAATTACTATCAAAAATTTATGATTACTATCAAAAATCAATATCCTTTAAAAAATGATAACCATCGGGATAGATGCAGGAACATCAAAATGGGCAATTTCCGTTCTTGAAGAATACAAAGAAAAAGGAAAAACAAAGGCAAAATTTAAATTTGAGACAACAATTCCTACCAAAGAAATTAAAAGCAATACCCATGCAGTAATAAATTTAATAAATTTAATTGAAAATTTCAATGCCGACTGCATAACCCTTCCATCGGGATACGGATTGCCTTTAAAACACATTTCAGAACTGAGCGATGATGACTTATTTAAAATTTCTCTTAAAAATAAAGACGAGAAGGAATCCATCGGAATCAGGAAATTTTTGTATGAAGTAAAAAAAAGAAATCTTAATGGTTATGTTATTCCATCTGTTAAACATCTTCCGACTGTTGAAAATTTTAAAAAGGTCAATGTAATTGATTTGGGAACTTCCGATAAATTGTGTTCTGCTGTTTATGCTTTGTCATTATCAAAAAATTTTAAGGCGGAAAATTTTATTCTTGCTGAAATTGGTTATGGCTTCAATGCTTTTGTTAAAATTTCCGACGGAAAAATCTGTGATGGAATCGGAGGAACAATTGCATCATCGGGATTTTTGGCACACGGAAGGACTGACAGCGAAATAAACCGGAATGCCGATAAATTTTCGGGCGGGGTTTTGAGTGTGATAAAGCAAAAAGTCGCTCCGGATGACTTTTTCAAAAATTACAAAAAATTTGAAAACGGAGGACTTGCCTACAACTATTTTACGGAAGGAATAATTAAGGATATTTCTGCCTTGTCGGATTTAAAAATTTCAAAAATTTATTTGTGCGGGAAAATTTCAGGATTTGTTGAAGGTGAAATCAAAGAAGGGCTGGAAATAAAATTCGGAAGAATATTTGTGACTAAAAACATTGAAAAAAATGTAAAAGGTGCAAATTGGAGTTCTGCAAGCAGAGGTGCGGCGATTCTGGCAAACGGAATTAACAAGGGAAAATTTAAAAATTTAACTGACCGAATGGAAATTAAAGATGCGGCAGGAGATATTTTTGATTATGTTTTTATCTAATTTTGACAAATGTGTCGTGTCCCCAGCTTGTTAATTAAATTCTGCTGAGGATTATCTCAGTTTTAATCAAGGAATTCCCCGAGGAGAAATCGCTAAATTTAGTATTTTAAAAGACTTATTTACTCAGAATATCAATAGAGTTGTTGCAAATTAAAAATTTTAAATGTGAAAATTAATAAAATTCAAAGGAATTCAAAGGTTGAAAAGTTATTTTGCAACATGTCTAATATACTTAACGAAGTTTCGTTGAAATCAAAAAAATGTTAATGACTTGGGGACAGCATCAACAAATGTGTCGTTATATTAAATTTAAAAATACAATCCCGAAAATAAGAATACCAAAAAGCAAATCCCAACAACCGCATTTGTAGTAAAAAATGCCTTTTGTATTGCTGCTTCCGAAACATCCGAATAACAAATTTTATGCTCGTAAATTAAGAGCAATGCAATTATTGCTATTCCGAAACCAAACACAAATGCCGATGAAAATAACGACCGGAATAGCACATAAAACATTATTAAAATTCCTATGCTGATAAGATGAAAGAGCAAACTTATTCTTAAAGCGTTCTTCACGCCGAATTTTGCCGGAACCGAATATAAATTTTGCTTTTTATCAAATTTAACATCCTGAATTGCATAAATTATATCAAAGCCGGCAACCCAGAACATAACAAAAAAGCAAAGGATTAAAGGATAAAATAAATTTTCAAAATTTCCCGTAATTGCCACATATCCTCCTCCAACACCGATTCCCAAAGTTAATCCCAGAAACAAATGTGAAAAGTAAGTATGTCTTTTAAGATAAGGATAAATTATGAACATTAGCAAAGGAATCGGAGCGAGAATAAAGCAAATAAAATTTAAAAAATAAGCGGAAGAAAAGAATAATAAGCCGGAAATAATTGCAAATATACGTGCTTCTTTTCTCTTTATTATTCCCGAAGGAATGTGCCTGTCTGCCGTTCTTAAATTTAATGCATCAATATTTGCGTCAATAAGACGATTTAATGCCATTGCCGTGCTTCTTGCCGAGACCGCCGCAATTGTAAGCAGGATAAATTTTAATGCATCAAAATCAAAATTTTCAGCCCTCATCGCAATGAGCATTCCCGCATAAATGAAAGGCAAAGCAAAAATGCTGTGTTCAAATTTTACGAAATCGAGGAAGTTCTTTGGTGTTGCCATATAAAATTAAATACACACCTATATAAAATTAAATACGAATTTAGTTTATTTCATTAAAAATTTATCGCTCGGTATAAAATTTCTGAACTTGCTCAATATTAAGGGGTAAATCACTCATAACCGTCAAAAAATCACAAGTAACCTCCACTCTTTATTGAGCATATTCACTATTCGGAGAGTACAAAATTTTACCTGTGAAATTTTCAAAAAATTACTGAAAATCTACAAGATTTTCAATCTTTAAAAATCTAAA
>CCXY01000166.1_pt1 | contig 19206 bp, 12 predicted proteins | sample 244351 | NCBI WGS metagenome assembly CCXY01 (sample SAMEA2779768, study PRJEB6121) | groundwater metagenome | isolation source: sulfidic groundwater | reverse complement strand
ATTATGAAATTATTCTTGCGGATAGCAGTAAGGATAAAACAAGAAACGCTATGAATGAATATATAAAAGAAATCTGTAAAGAGCATAAAATAAAAGCAAGGTTAGTAGATTGTAATGAAAAGGATTTAAGTAATGCAATTGTTCATTCCTTAAATTATGCAACATACAATATTATCGCCATCATGGACGGGGACTTACAACACCCTCCGGAAATGCTGCCGGAAATGCTAAAAATTTTGGAAAAAGAAAATAGTGATATTGTTATCGGTTCAAGAATTACAAAAAATTTCAGTCTTGTAAGAAGTGTCGTTTCAGGGGTTTACAGGTCTTTGGTTTATCTCTTTGTTAAGAACTCAACAAAAATCAGAGATCCAGGATCAGGTTTTTTTACCTTCAGAAAAAAAATTGTTGAAAATGTTTCCTTAAATCCGCTCGGTTTTAAAATTTTGGTTGAAATTTTAGATAAAGCACATTATGAAAAAGTGACTGAAAAAAGCTTTATTTTTGAAGACCGAAAAAGAGGAGCAAGTAAATTTAACCTAAAACAATCATACATAAGTTTTATTCATTTGTTTAATATAGCAAAACACAATAAAGAATATGACAGATTTTTAAAATTTTCAATCGTCGGGGCGAGTGGAATTCTTGTAAATATGGGTTGCTTGTATATTTTAACTGAATTTTTTAAAATTTTTTATTTATTTTCAAGTGCGATCGCTATTGAATTATCAATAATCTCAAATTTTATACTTAACGATATATGGACATTTAAAAACGAGAGAAATGGAAATTTCTTTGTCAGAATGGGAAAATTTAATTTGTCAAGAATTTTTGCGTCGGTAATAAATGTATTTATTTTATTAATACTAACAATAATCGGAACAAATTATCTTTTGGCAAATTTAATAGGGATATTTGTTGCTACGCTCTTTACTTATGTGACAAGCGTATTGCGGGTATGGAAAAGATAAAGGAAAAAGACAAGAAAGCCCTTCGGGCAAATCTTAACTAAAATTGGAATANACTCAATAAAGAGTAGAGGTTACTTGTGATTTTTTGACGGTTATGAGTGATTTACCATTCAATATCAAGTTCTAAAATTGTTATACTTTCCTGATAAGAGAATCATATACTTCTCTGATATGTAAATTTCATACTTTATATAACGATAACTGAAGTTTTGCGTTTTGATGTTTCCGTTATCAAATTACCTATAAATAGACATTAATAAAGCAGAAAAACGTTTAAAATTTATAAGTGTAAATTTTTCAAAACGCAAAACTTGAGTAACGATAAAAAAGAGATTAGACAGATTCTCGNACTCAAAGAAAATGAGCAACTTATTCTTTGTGAAAAAATAAGTTGAACATCTTTATTTATTTTTTCTTTTTGATTGATTTATTGTGTAATTCTATTTTGGATTATATTTCAAAAAAAATTGAAATGACAGCGAAAAATTTTTGAATTTTATGACAACCTCGCGACCTTAAAAATATGAGTCAAATTAATTTGCAACATGTCTAATAATTATTTTTGTTTTGCAAAGATAATTATTTTTATAACTTGTTCAATTTATTTTTTCACAACCCCTAAGAGAAATGGTAATCAAGAGAAATATTAGCGGAGGAACACGCAGCGAAAACGGAAAAATTGCGTGGGAAAATATGATGTCCGTAATGGACACTTGTAGAAAGATGAAAGTTAGCTTTTTTGATTATGTGAAAGATATATTTTCCGGGGAACATAAAATGACAAGATTATCAGACCTTATTATCCAAAAATCATTACAAAATTCCCACTATCATTGAACACATTCTTAAAAACATTAAATTTAAATATACCCGTACTAAATTTATAACGCCAAAATGAAAATTTATCCGATAATTTCGCTATCGGCCGACTCAAACACCTACCTTTTAGAGGACGAAGAAACCAAAGCGGTTTGCATAATTGACCCGGGTTACACATCAGAACATCTGAAAAGAATAATTTCCGTCCTAAATGAAACGAAAAAATTTTCCTGTTTTATAATAAACACGCACTGCCATTATGACCATATAGCGAATTGCGAACATTTCAAGGGGGTAAAAATTTGCCTGCACAGAAATGACGGAGAAGCGGTATCAGAACAAAAAGATGAAAAAATTTTATCGTATTTTTTTGGAATGAAAGTGCCGAAAATAAACAGCATAGAATTTGTAGATGACAATGAAATAATAAATTTAGGCAAAACAACACTTAAAATTTTGCACACCCCTGGGCATACATCCGGATCAATTTCCGTTTATGAAGAAAAAACAAAGTCATTATTTTCAGGAGACCTCGTATTTTCAGGAGGTGTAGGAAGAACTGACTTGGCAAGTGGAAATTTTGAGCAATTGAAGGATTCAATAGACAAAATTTTAAAATTAAATTTTAAAACACTTTATCCGGGACACGGAAAGATCGGAAATTATGAAAATGTGAAAATGATACGAAAATTTATATGAGCAAGCAAATAAAAGTGAGTAATTTATTGGTCGGAGGAGTTTGCCAAATAACATATTGGCTCTTATGTAGAAATCTGTGGTAATAGCAAAATTTTTTAAAATTTAAATTTACTGATTTAAGTTTATTATTCCTTTGTAATAATTGTTCCGACTCCTTCGTCTGTAAAAATTTCCTCTATTAATTTATATTTGTCTGCTTTTATGAGATGTGCCATGCAAACTCCTTTATTTATTGCAAATTTACACGCATCTATCGGCTTGAGGATATTTTCGGTTATAATTCCTTCATTTGTCAGCTGTTCCAATCGTTTTAAATTTATTGCCGGAATAAGTTCTTCATCGGCATCCAAAATTCCTTCTTCTCCGAACATTATTATAAATTTCTCCGCATTCAGGGAAGATGCAAGTTCTGCTGCAAACATAAACTGGTCAGGCACAGAAACCGGCGAGATGAGCGGAATGTAATTCTCGGATGTTAATAAATTGAGCAAATCCGGCTTCTGCTTTCCGACAAGCGAAATTGCAACTATATCCTGTTTTGCGATGCATGAAACAAATTTCAGGGAAATTTTTCCTGCAATGCTCAATGTTCCTATGTCCTTAAGGTCGTTGTCTTTATTTGCTTTATTGTCTTCATTATGTTTATTAACAAATTCCGATATAAAATTTTTATCCTCTCCGAAATAATCCGCATCGGGAATTTCGTGAACTACAACAACCTTTATTCCTACATGTTTCAGGAGTGTAATCTCACCCGCAATTTCATTCATTGTTTCTCCGTTCAAAAACACATTCTTTCCTGTAAATATTACAAAAATTTTTCCTTTAAATTTCTTTATATATTTTAACGCTCCTGTAAGGGCATCGGGAAGGGACATTGTTATTACCTTTAACATATATTTATTTTAAATATTGGAGTTGTTGCAAATTAAAAATTTGGTAGTGCTAAACATGTAAGGCTAAATTATAATAGTATAGCATTTCATAAAAACATTGACAATTAATTAAAAAAAAGGCTCATATTTCTTAAGGAGTGATTAATTATATTTGTTATTAAATATAATTATATTGGAGTTGTTGCAAATTAAAAATTTTAAATGTAAAAATTAATAAAATTCGGGTAGTGATAAAGAGGTAATGATATTTTAAATATTATGTGAATCTATCAACATTTTACACCCAATCTACGATTCATCAATCTGCTTCAATAGTGTAAAAAGTCAGCAGATAGACTATAATCTCAATTTTAATTATGATTCAACAAATTATAACTTATCATTACCTATTTAGCACTACCAAAATTCAAAGGTTGAAAAGTTATTTTGCAACATGTCAATATTTATTATAAATTATATTTGAAATGAAAACGAAAAAAGCATTATAACTCTTGGTGAAAAGGATTGCCTTGAAATGATAATATAAAAAGCTTAATTTTTTGTACTTTTTACAATGCCTAAAAAATCAGCAATTTTTGACTTTTCACATAATCTTAAGCGTATCACTCCATTAAAAATATGAGCCTTTCAAATTTATGAAACCGTAATGTAAGCAAAGAGTAAATCTCTTGTTTGTAAGCAACATACAATATGCCATTCAATAAAAAGACGCAATTTCTGCCGTTGAGCAGTATAACAGTTAAAAAATCACAAGTAACCTCCACTCTTTATTGAGCATATTCTAATTTCTTATAAAATTTGTTAACTCTGTTTTGGATATAGTTTTTGTCTTTGGATATCCAAAAGATAAATAAACAAGTACTAATACATTTATTGTAAAATTACCGTTTCTGCTATATAAGTTGGGCATTTTAACGCCGTATTTTTTCAAATATTTTTCATGATATTCTTTTTATCGGATTATTATTGTTCTTTTATTTTTTTATCTGATATTTTTGTATTTTCCATATTATATTTATACTTCACAACTTCACAGACTGCGTTTTTTCAAATTTATGAAACCGTAATGTAAGCAAAGAGTAAATCTCTTGTTCGTAAGCAACATACAATATGCCATTCAATAAAAAGTGCAATTTATGCCGTTGCACAGTATAGCAAAAAATAAGAAATCTAAAATTAAACCTAAAATTCATAAATTTCCGGCCCGACAGATGAAAATATTATCGCTCTCTTTTTAAATTTATCTTCATTATTTTCTTTGTTTTCTTTATCTTTGTTTTCCCGTTTGTCTTCCTTTTCATCATAAAAGTCATTATGAATTAATGAAAGATCTATTTCTCTTTTCTCCCTTACCTCTTCGTTTTCTCCGTCCGTATATGTCTTTGTCAGATGTGTTCCTCTGTTCAGGATGTAACTTTTAAGGCATATTGCAGCAAGATCAACAATTTGCCTGTCGCTCCAGTTTGTTGATGATGAACCGTTTTGTGCATATACAAGCGAGTGATTATCCATTCTGCCAAAAATTTGCATATCCCCATTTATGTAACCCTTTGTATGCCGAACAACAACGTTAACTTCAGGAAGATTGTCATAAATTTCTTCGTGCTTTGCGAGCCACCTCGTTGAAAAATTTATTAAGATATATATTGTCAGGCCTTTATTGTTTTCCGTTTTCCTTTCAAGCCCCCTTAAAATTTTTCCAAGATCTAATTTACTATCTCTTGAATCAATCCTCTCGTCCAGATTTCCCAGAAATTTTAATTTTGCATCGTATTTGTTCGCATAATTCAGATAAACATTAACAAGTTTGAGCATCGCATCATAAATATCTTTATAATTTACTCTTTTCTTATGGCCTGTGTGAATAACATTCAGATATATATTTTTTGCTCCCAATGCCCTCAACACATTCGTAAATCGTAATGCAAATAAACCGCCGTCAATGTATGCGTCACTGCCCTTTAAATTTGTTGATGTTCTTGTTCCGTCGGTCATATCATACACACACAATTCTACCAGATCCTTGTTTAAAAAGGAAAAATTTAAATTTTTGGCGGATTTCTTAAATAAGTCCAAAATTTTTTCATCCGAAATTTCCAAAAATTTATCCATTGTTTTTTACTCCTTTATAATCTTAATTCCGGCAGGTACAACCAGCAATTTATCCTCTGTAATTTGCTTTACATCCCCATGTAAAGCGTCTGCAATTTGCTTTACTCTGCTAAGAATTGAAAGAGAGTATTCTTTATTTAAAGGGTATAAAATTTCCTTATCTATTCTAAACACCACTATATTTCCCTCCATCAGTTCTGTTCTTCCCGCTTCGGCATCAATCTCATTTGTTAAAGGCAGCGATTTTACCATATGTCCTTTTCCTACTTCACCGCCAACATTTACCCCTGTTTTTTCCAGTCCTTTTATAATTTCATCTATATCTACCGGTTGTGGTTTCACTTGCTCACTCCTCTTTTTTTCTTCTGTTCCAAATATACTATCTAAAAAACCCATTTTTAATATATTTAATAATTTTTTAAATTTTATTATCCATCTCAAGTTTTGCGTTTTGAAAAATTTACACGTATAAATTTTAATTTTTTCTGCTTTATTGATGTCCATTTATACTTCACAACTTCACAGACTGCGTTTTTTTCAAATTTATGAAATCGTAATGTAAGCAAAGAGTAAATCTCTTGTTCGTAAGCAACATACAATATGCCATTCAATAAAAAGTGCAATTTCTGCCGTTGCACAGTATATATGTAATTTGATAACTGAAACATTAAAACACAAAACTTCAGTTATCTATAATAAATTTAACAAAGATTACAAAATAATTAAATTTTAGCAATATTATTAATGTATTTGTTAATGTATTTACCAAAATTATTAATTGAAAATCTAATTATCTTTTGAAATTTAAATATTTGAAATTTTAAGCGGGGGTTCCCAAGTGGTCAAAGGGGCAGGACTGAGGCTCCTGTGTGCGTAAGCCTTCGAGGGTTCAAGTCCCTTCCCTCGCAAAGTTTTTATTTAAAATATAAAATCAAAATACCGATGGGGCCGTAGGGTAGCTTGGTATCCTACTAGCTTGGGGTGCTAGCGACCTGAGTTCAAATCTCAGCGGCCCCAAATTTAAATCAATATCTTAACTTTGGAAATTTTGGAAAATTTTAAATTTAATTTTAAAAATTTAATTATTAAGATTGAAAATTTCTCAAAGAAATTTTAATTATTAAGCAGATTGAACTTGCTCAATATTAAAGGGTAAATCACTTATAACAGTTAAAAAATCACAAGTAATCTCCACTCTTTATTGAGCATATTCAGCAGATTTAATAAATTTAAAAAAATTATCCGATGCCTCAGTAGCTCAGTGGCAGAGCGACCGCCTTGTAAGCGGTAGGTTCGTGAGTTCAATCCTCATCTGGGGCTTTTTATTGTTAAATAATTTGAAGTGAGTTTGTTTTCAAAACCGAAAGTTTTCTAACCAGGGCGAAAAATTTTATCACATAGTGATTTTTCTATCATCCTTATTTTGATGCGCCTATTTTTGTTATTTGTTTATGCCATCCGTTTATTTGTTATTTATTTGGATAAAATTTAAATTTATATACACTCAAACTAATTACTAAAACAAGAATTTAATATATAATATCTAATTTATTAACAAAATTTTATTAACAAAATTTAAAAATTCAATAAAAGATATACTTCACAACTTCACAGACTGCGTTTTTCAAATTTATGAAACCGTAATGTAAGCAAAGAGTAAATCTCTTGTTCGTAAGCAACATACAATATACCATTCAATAAAAAGCGCAATTTCTGCCGTTGAGCAGTATAGATAACCAAAAAATAAATATAATTAAAAAAGATGACCAAAAATAAATACAATTAAAAAAATACAATTAAAAATATAAAAATGGTAGGACAGATGGGGCAACCGGTGCTTATATTGCCGGAAGGGGCTTTTAGAAGTACGGGAAGAGATGCTATGAAATCAAATATATCGGCAGCAAAATTTGTCGGTGAGGTAGTAAGAACGACATTAGGGCCGAAAGGAATGGACAAAATGCTTGTGGATGATTTAGGAGATATAACTATAACAAATGACGGAGCAACTATTGTTGATAATATGAAGGTTGAACATCCGGCAGCAAAGATGATGGTTGAAATAGCAAAAACACAGGATAAAGAAGTCGGAGACGGAACAACAACAGTGGTTGTTTTGGCATCGTCATTGTTAGATCAGTCAGAGAAACTTCTTAATAACGGAATTCATCCTACGGTAATAATCAGGGGCTATACAATGGCAGCAGCACAAGCACAAAAGATATTAGAAAAAATTTCCGGAAAAGTTACATTGGAAGATAAAGAGATTCTTGAAAAAATAGCAACAACTGCAATGACCGGGAAGGGCTCTGAGGCGGCAAAAACAGAATTAAGAAATCTCTGCGTAACTGCCGTAACAAAGGTTGCAGTCCGGGAAAACGGAAATGTAAAAGTAGATCAGGATGATATTCAGATAGTCAAGAAGATTGGAAAAAGTATGATTGAAAGTGAATTGATTGAAGGGGTGATTATTGAAAAAGAAACATTAAATATTGATATGCCAAAAACAATAAAAAATGCAAAAATTGCATTATTGGATGCTGCTCTCGAAGTAAAAAAAACAGAGACGGATGCAAAAATTTCAATAAAGGATCCGTCACAGATGCAAAAGTTCCTGGAACAGGAAGAAAATGCCTTAAAAAACATGGTTGATATAGTTAAAAAAAGCGGAGCAAATGTTCTTTTCTGTCAGAAAGGTATTGATGATGTTGCACAATACTATCTGGCAAAGGAGAAAATACTGGCAGTCAGAAGGGTTAAAAAATCAGATATGGAAAAATTATCAAAGGCAACGGATGCAAAGGTTGTCAGTTCAATAAAGGAACTATCTTCCAGTGATTTGGGTTCTGCGGGAGTGATTGAACAGGTTAAAATTGCTGGTGATGAACTTGTTTTGGTTAAAGAATGTAAAAATCCAAAGGCAGTTGCTTTACTTTTAAGAGGGGGAACGCAGCATGTTGTTGATGAACTTGAAAGAGCGGTAAAAGATGCTGTCGGAGGCGTAGCCAGTACACTTGAAATCGGAAAGTATGTGATAGGTGCAGGAGCACTTGAAACGGAATTGTCTGTACAATTAGATAATTATGCCAAAACAGTCGGAGGCAGAGAGCAACTTGCAATATCTGCATTTGCAGAGGCATTAGAGATAATTCCGAAAACGCTTGCAGAGAGTGCGGGAATGGATGCTATTGATACTATTGTTTCATTAAAAGAAAAGCATGCAAAAGGAAAAGAAGGAATTGATTTTGGTGTTGATGTGATGAACAAAAAAATAGTAAATATGTATGAACAGAATGTTATTGAACCGCTTAAAATAAAAACACAGGCAATTGCCTCTGCAACAGAAGCAGTTGAAATGATTTTAAGGATAGATGATGTTGTTGCATCGGCAAAGAAATCCATGCCACCAATGCCTCCGGGAGGAGGATATGGCGGAGGAATGGGAGGTATGGGTGGAATGGGAGGGATGGGAATGGAATAAATAAAACATATATTCCTTGACTTGACTAATAAATTTGAATTTTTCAAATTTTATCCTTTTTTATTTTTTATTTTTATACCTTTATCGGACAATTTTATCAGAAAAATTTAAATAGAATGAGTTATATTTCGCATGTTTCACAGGATGAGGAAAATTTCATAATAAAAATTGACAATGTCCAAGTAAGTGACACAGAAATTTCAGTCATGCCGACAGAAAACGAAATCATTGTCAAAATTGCAGATGAAACTTTACATTTCAATTCACCAAAAATAGATATGGAAAACATATTTGCAGATTTGAAGGACAAAATTTTAACGATAAACGCAAAGTTAAAACACAAAGAAAAACAGAAAGAATTAGAAAATATAGAAGAGAAATTACACAAAGAGCAAAAAGAGAGGGAAAAATTAGAGGAAGAAATAAACAAAAAAAACAAAGATATTGGTGACCTGAAAAGCAGATATGATATGTGTTTAAGAACAATTGCCGATTTTGATAATGCACGAAAAATATGGGAGAGAAAAGAGAGGGAAATTAAAGAGTATGGGGCAAGGGATGTTATGCTCAATTTACTTCCTTTACTTGACACATATAACGCTGCTATTGCATCATACAAAGACAAAAATTTAAGTGCGGAATCAAGGGAAATATTTGAAGGAATGAAAAAAATTTACGAAGGATTAATTCACACTTTGAGAGAACATGGATTAAGTGAACTTTCATCTGTCGGGAAAAATTTTGATCCTTATTACCACGAGGCAATTATGCAGGAAGAAACAGATAAATTTCCGGAAGGTGTGATAACCGAGGAATTTCAGAAGGGATACAAGTACAAAGATATGTTGTTAAGATCTTCAAAAGTGAAGGTTGCGAAATCAAAAAGCGAATAATGAATAAACAATAATCAAATTTCAAAGAATAATAAAATTCGGGTAGTGATAAAGAGATAATGATATTTTGTAAGAATTTTATGTATTTTATCCTTTCCAGATGTTGAATTTTGGTTTAAATATTAAATTTTATCATTACTTATTTAGCACCACCAAAATTTAAATAAATAAAGTAACTGTTCAGAGGTATTAAATTTATGTTAATACATTATGATTGCACTAATATATAAACTATTCGGAGAGTACAAAATTCTACATGTGAAATTTTCAAAAAATTACTGAAAATCCACAAGATTTTCAATCTTTAAAAATCTAAAAATTTTTAAATTACATGTGATTTTTGGGGTGGCTGAATAGTTACTAAATAAATTTATAAAATTTATAGTACATGACTATCGGCAATTGAACAAATTAGATATTACCAGTTTACCTTCAAGTTGTGGGGCAAGGGTAATAATTAATTCGGTTAATTTTTTAATTTAGCCGATAGTCATGTGGTAAAAAATCTAAGGTAAAAAAATTTACTATAAAATTTATCCGAATAATAGTATTTGCTCAATAATAGGAGGTAAGTCACTGCATAGCGATTTTTAAAGCAAATTTTGGCACAGATTTTGGGCAATCATTTGATGGTGATTTCTAAAAATCGCATTGCGTCGAACCCCTATGTAAAAATCAGTCATCAAAGTTTTGTGTTGTATTGTCTAAAAAAATACGTCATAAACCAATGTGTGTCGGCTTACCCTTTAATATTGAGCAAGTTCGAATAATAAAATTCAAATAAATAAAAATTTAATAAATTTAAAATATCCAATAAATTTAAAATATCTAAAAATGGCAGAGAAAATAATAGGGATTGATTTGGGAACAAGCAATTCGGCGGCAGCGGTGATGGTCGGCGGAAAACCAACAATGATTCCAAGTGCGGAAGGAGTAAGTATGTACGGAAAGGCATTTCCAAGTTATGTTGCATTCACAAAGGACGGACAATTACTTGTCGGAGAGCCGGCAAAGAGGCAGGCAACAATGAACCCGGAAGGAACCGTTTATGCGGCAAAACGTAAGATGGGAACTAATCACAAATACAAAATATACGGGAAGGAATATACGCCGCAGCAAATTTCAGCGTATATACTGCAAAAGATAAAAAAGGATTCTGAGAAATTTTTGGGTGAGCAAATACATAAAGCAGTAATTACCGTTCCGGCATATTTTGATGACAATCAGAGACAGGCAACAAAGGATGCCGGTGAAATTGCAGGATTAGATGTTGTCAGAATCGTTAATGAACCGACAGCTGCCTCGCTGGCTTACGGATTAGATAAGACCCAAAAAGAAGCAAAAATTCTGGTTTTTGATTTCGGGGGAGGAACACTTGATGTTACAATTATGGAATTCGGAGGGGGTGTTTTTGAAGTTAAAGGGACATCAGGAGATACTCAGTTAGGTGGAACGGATATGGATAATACAATTATTAACTACCTTATTGATGATTTCAAGACCAAAGAAGGTGTTGACTTAAGAAATGACAAAACCGCATTTATTCGTTTGAAAGAAGGTGTGGAAAAAGCAAAAATAGAACTTTCAACAACCCTTGAGACCGAGATAAATTTACCTTACATAACTGCGACACAAACAGGGCCGAAACATCTTGTTACAAAATTAACACGGGCAAAAGTTGAAGAACTTATAAATCCGATAGTTGAAAGATGTAGAAAACCGATAGAGATTGCATTAGAGAAAGCCAATATGAAAAAAGATGGTATCGAAAAGGTTATATTAGTAGGAGGACCTACCAGAATGCCAATCGTTCAGAAATTTATTGAAAATATTTTCGGAAAGAAAGCGGAAGGGGGAGTAGATCCGATGGAATGTGTTGCGATCGGAGCGGCAGTTCAAGGTGCAGTATTATCCGGAGAAGTTCATGATATCTTATTACTAGATGTAACTCCTTTAACATTATCAACCGAGACATTAGGCGGAATAGCAACTCCTTTAATTCCTGCAAATACAACAATTCCGACAAAAAAATCACAGATATTTACTACGGCAGCCGACTTCCAGAATGCTGTTACAATCCATGTTACACAAGGTGAAAGACCTCTTGCCAAAGATAATACTTCATTAGGTATGTTCAATCTGACAGGACTTCCGCCTGCTCCGAGAGGGGTTCCGCAAATAGAAATCACTTATGACATTGATGCTAACGGAATATTAAATGTCAAAGCAAAGGATTTGGGAACGGGAAAAGAAGCGGGAATTACAATAAGCGCATCAACAAAATTAAGCAAGGAGCAAATTGAGCGCATGAAGAAAGATGCCGAGAGGTTTGCAGAAGAAGATAAAAAGAAAAAGGAAGAGCAGGAATTAAAGAATGATGCGGAATCACTTGTATACCAGTCGGAAAAGTTGAGCAAAGATCTTGAAGGTAAAATCAGCGAAGAAAATAAGAATAAGCTCAATGAAGCAGTCAAAGAATTAAAAGAAGCAATGGAAAATAAGGATATTGAAATGATAAAGACAAAATCTGAAAATTTAAAAAATATCTTGCAGCAGGTAGGAACAGCAGTATATCAGCAAGCATCTCAACAGCAGCAGCAATCACAGGCAGGCGGAGCAGGTCAGGAAGAGCAACAAAATCAGGAAAGCAATAACCAACAAGGTCAGGAAAATACCGAGCAGAATGCAGCAGAAGGCGAACAGAAAAAAGATAAAGATGGTAAGGTTTATGATGCGGATTATGAAGTGAAGAAATAATGCTTTGTGGTTGTAAGAGACCCGCAATAAGGCAGAATAAATTTTAAATTTTTTATTTTTTTCTTTTTCTTTATTAGATCTGTTGCAAATTAATTTGACTCATATTTTTAAGGTCGCGAGGTTGNCATAAAATTCAAAAANTTTTCGCTGTCATTTCAATTTTTTTTTTGAAATATACTGAAAACTACGAGTTTTCAATCTTTCAAAATGCCGAAGCATTTTGAAATGAGAGCAAAGCGAACTTATCACAAATTTAAAATAAGAGCTAATGTAATTTAAACAGGTAATAAAGTTAAGTTATAAGTATTAATTTGCAACAGGTCTAATATATACACATAAATTCCACCTTTAAAAATTGTCAAAATTTTGCCTTTTTATATATTGTCACAATAGCAAGGGTTCATTTTTGGTAATTCCCTTACATCCTGTTGAGTTAATAACTCAAAATTATGTAAAATTACCCTATACATATGATATTATAGTAAATCTGTTAACATTTTACGCATATATCTACTATCATGTGAAGCCGTAATATATGGAAAAAGTTAGTGGATTCACTATAGTTTAAAGCAACGATTTCCGGGACACCACCAATTATAGAGCAAAAAATGTGTTCCCTTTTATACGGCACATAACCTTTTACCACCACAAAGCAAGCACAAAAATAATTGGGATCATTACAGCAATCCTCAACCCAGTTGCAATCACCAGTATCTGCATCCCAAGTTTTACCCCAAATATTCCTGTATAATAAGGAATAGAATGATGGATATGAACGATCTCAGATAAAACACTGCCAACCATAAGCGTTAAAACAACATCCTTTGAACTTAATACACCTTCCGACAACAAATTTCCGGCAATAGTGAATGCAACGATGTTGTTTGCGAATTGTGTAGCAATCACCGCTAGTCCTTCTGAGGGAATTGGAAAATACCCTGCAATCCCTGATAAATAATTAGCAAGTGCCTTAAACACTCCGATATCAATTAAAATAAAAACTATAATTGTAATCGGAATCATTAATTTTGATAGGCTCATATTTTTAATGGAGTGGTATGCTTAAAATTATGCGAAAAGTTTCAAAAATTTCTGATTTTTTAGGCATTGTAAAAAGTACAAAAAATTAATGATTGCATTGATAGCTTGAGATACTATTTCAACAGGATTATGGGATTGTAATCTTTTATTGAAAAAGAATTGAAAGAGGTTTGCGTAAGATTGTAAATTGTACTTTGATACTCCTCGCTTGATTACGAGAAAAGGTCTAAGCAGAGAATGTCGATTTTCGCAATTATTTATGTGAATATTTCCATTTGCATATTCAAAAGAATGATTTACTACTTTGTGTTGGTACCCCGCACTTTCTAATTTTGAATACATTTTATATTCATCCGTATAGGTAGTAATTTTACTTTCTTTATCTGTGTGTCTACCCATCTTATCTATTACATAGTCTCCAGAAAGATGTTCCGGAACAAAAAACATAGTTTCCTTTGTGTTTCTATCAACAAATGTAACAATTGCTGGTTTATCCTTTTCAAAAGTTCCTCTACCACGATTTGCTCTTAATCCTCTTTTCCTAGGCGGCCTATCTAAATTCTTTTCACCCTTTTGACCTGATGAAATGTACATTTCATCAATCTCTAATTCTATATCTCCATGAAGAATTCTTTTTCCTTCTTCTACTGAAATAACTGAACGAATCTTTTTTGCCATTCTATATGCATTAGAATAAGCAATGTTTAAGAATTCTGATAAAAACAGTATTGAATTTGTGCCTAAAAGGGAAATCATCGTGAACCACTTTTGTAAAGGGATTTTTGAATTTTCAAATATTGTCTTTGTTTTAACATTGAAGGTCTTTTCACAATGTTTACACATATATTTTTGCACTTTTACGCCGTCAGAATCATCCCATCCATTCTTTACGACTTCTTGTGATTTACAATACGGACAAAAAACACCGTCTTTCCATCGTGCTTTTTCTATCATTTCAAGGCAATCCTTTTCACCAAGAGTTATAATGCTTTTTTTCGTTTTCATTTCAAATATAATTTGTAATAAATATAATTATAATTAATAACAAATATAATTAATCACTCCTTAAGAAACATGAGCCAATATCATTACCTCTTTATCACTACCAAATTTTTAATTTGCAACAACTCTATTTATTATTTTAAATTTTCACATCTATCCATAAATGCAACTTCCTATAAATTTCGCTATTATCGTCTTTATACAGTAAAAATTCCAGCTTTTTATTGTCTTTGGCTATGTCTTGCGTAGTGTTTTTAATATTTGCGGTAAAAGTAAAATTTTCACTGAATGTTTCATTATCACGCAGCAAAATAAATCTTTCGTACAAAATTTCATCGCTTTCATTCCACTTAATTTTTAATTTATAAATTATAGATTTTGCCGGATGCTCATGACAAACAATATTCACATTTATGGTAAAATTTTCGCTCGCAGTTAAATTTACAGGATACCAGTTTGCATTTCCATCCGTATTTAAAATATAGAATTCCGTAAATTTTTCGCCTTCTTTTGGAACGGAAACAACAAATATTAATGTAAATATGCAGAAAGCAACCGAAACTATTAATAATATGAATAATGCTTTATCAGTCGGGTTTTCGAGAAATTTCGCACTGCTATAAATTTTTGAATAAATATTTGAAAGACAGAAATTTTCATTATAACATTCTGCTTCGGGAATATTTTTTAATTTCAAATAAGTTAAAATCGTAAGAATGACTATAAATGATGACAAAATTATAATTATCGGAATGAGGCGAATTCCGAACGGTGTAAAATTTAAAATTAGTCCCAGAATCGGAGTAATTGCAGCACTCAATCCGACACTCAGGGCAACTCTTTCAATCAAATCCATATCTTTTTTTTCAGGAAAAAGAAAGGCAATTAAAACATAGCCAGGTAAGAATAATATCAAAGTCCAGGCAAAAACTATCCTTAAAAATGTGTCATTTAATACAGGTGCAAAAATGAATATACTTGTCAAAATTGTCCATACTATTGTTATCTTCAAATAGGTGGGAAATTTTTTGTTGTCCATGTTGTTTATAAAAAATTTGTATCCTCTCAATAAAACAGGGTAAATTAAATTGTATATCTCTACTTTACGGGTGCAAAATACTAAATTTTTACATTTTACCCTAAAATTTTAAGAGGATACAAAAATTTATTGATAAAAATTTAAGGCTCTTATTTTCAACCCCAGTGATGACAGCGAAATTTTTTGAAAATTTCATAGCAACATCACGATATTAAATATAAAAGCCAAATTTAATTGTTTTTAAAATATCTTTTAAAAATTTGGTAGTGATAAAGATGTAATGATATTTTAAATATTATGGTGAATCTATCAACATTTTACACCCAATCTACGATTCATCAATCTGCTTCAATAGTGTAAAAAGTCAGCAGATTGACTATAATCTCAATTTTAATTATGATTCAACAAATTATAACTTATCATTACCTATTTAGCACTACCTAATTTTTCATCTTCTTCCTCTGTGTTAATATATAATGTTTCTGACTATAGCGTCAAAATTCCGTTGGAATTGAGCATCAAAAAGAGAGATATTCATAAATATTTTGGGTTAACATAAACATTTTTTAGAGATGAAATATTAATCTTTTATATCACGTTGTACCGATAAAATTCCCATGAATACAACTTTTATCTTTGAACTCTAATATTTCTTTTATGAAAATTCAACATAATCGTGTTTTAGAGTATCTTAAGAGGTTACAGAAAGAATTTGGAGGGTATTATGGTACCGATATAGCAAATTTTGCTGATGAGTTAGGTGTTAGCTGGTATGGAGTTCAAAAAAGAATATCGTTCTGGAAAAAGAACGATTCTGCTTTTAAAAGTTTTGTGTATTTAGGGCGGAATCGCCCTTCGATTACACTTAATGAGTTTATGAATATCGAATCTCACGTATCATCTAATCCCTTGGAGATCAAACAGCATATCTTATCTGATTTGCAAATTGAACGAGAAGCGAACGGCAAAGAATTGATAGCCAAAACGACGTTTTATCGCGTTGCTGAACAAGTAACACTATCAAAATATTCGAGTTCACCATACGATTGGTTCACTTGCAATAAAATATCAATGCCTGAGGATTATTCTGTTGAAGAAGCACGAGAATCTTTATCAACTATCTTTACGTTTTCTGATATGAAGACTCCTTTCGGCCCTGATATTAGAGCAGTATATGATAAGTTATCAAAAGCAAAAGAATGGTTCTCAAGGTATAAAGTTGAAGCAATTAATTACTACCCAAAAGTTCTCACACAAGGCAAACATATTAGAAGTCTTCTCACATCCATACCTTCAGATCAACAGAAAGAAGTTCAAGCAAGGCTTATTTTTGAGTGTCAGGTTGTTTTTATTGTTGAATGTACGGATCTTCTCATTGACCTGCTCATCCATGAAAAGGGACGCGTACAGCAGGCAACGAATAAGAGTAGAGCAAAAGTAGAAAACAACATCCTTAAACATGTTATATCCTCCATGCGGAATGACTTAAAGGATATGCATTTAAAGTCCTCACCAGATATGAAAAAAATTCACGCACTCGCAAATCCCTCTGTGATGGAAAAAACAAAAGCGAGAATGGAGCTATTGAGGAAACAGTATGGACGTTATTGTTTGATTCTACAAGTTCTGGACGATTTAACAAAAGGATTGACTGAGGGCGTTATTTTTCATGATGTGGATGTCAATAAACTTTTTTTGTTGGCAAAAGATAAAAATAGCTGGCAATTTTGGAGTGAAAAAGAAAAACAGTCTTTTGTAAGAAACTCTGATCTTGTTCAGGAGATTGATAACAAAAATGAGGATGTAGCAAGCCTTATAGCAATTGATAGACTTGTTGATTATATCAAGCAGGGTAAAATCAGCTTCAATAGCAGTTATTCTTATCAAGATGCCAGTAGCAAAATAAAAAATGTTGAAATCAATGATGGGGATGGTTTTCTTACCTCTGGAATTTTAGAAGAATTGGTATCTGGGAGGTTTGTAACTGACATCCAGAATCGAATTGCTGAATTGGACAAACCTGATAAAATTGATGGCATTGAACAAGATGAAGAGGATATGCCTCCTGAATGGATTAATTTTTTAGATGTGTTGAAGGAAGTATCAAAATATGTGCGAGCAATGAACTCTGGATGGTTTGAAGAGCATGTAAGTCTGTTTAGGAAACAAACAGAGGGTCTTTTTTCTATGGAATATGCTGAGAAAGAATTTGCTGATAGGTTATATGCTGCTATTGGCTTTTTAGGAAGAAACTTCAGATATAGGGATTCACAAGAGTTTTGGAATCTCAAATATTTCGTCCAAAGATATTTAACTGAGGAACAGTTGATACTTGAATTGAAGTTTATCCATCGCTGCATGACGTCTTTGAAATGGAAGAATACATCTATGGCAGTGATAGATTCAATAGGTGTAAACAGCAGGAAGAAGAGCATATTATCAACTTATCACGGCAGATATAGTACGATTGGTTTCTTGGATATGCGATCAGTAACCCCTAATATGATCCCAATCAATTCGTTTAGATGCCATTCTACAGATTCCGAAGCGATGAACATGGTAAGTGTTATAGACAAGATTCAAACAGTATGCGATAGCAAAATAGAAATATATACCGGTGATGCTCACACAGTCAGCCGCATCTCTGCTGGAATGGTATTTTTAAGCCATGGTGTTGTGGCTGCAGGAAGGATTTGCCATGAACCTAAAAAGGATTTAGAAAAACATAAAATCCGCAAACTAATAGAAAATCTTCCCCTATTAACCAAGATTGGTAAAATGCTGAGGAATGAACACTCATTGGGAAGAGTGATAGCGATGAAGAAGCACATATACGTAGATGGAGTAAATATCAGCAAACTTTTGGAAGACCTTGGCTATCTTATCCTACAAAATGTCAGTAAAGTGGAAATACCCGTTGACACTATCTGTCTTGCAGTAGAAAGATCAAACAATCTAAAAAAGAAAGCAAGAATAGTAGAGGGGAGCTATACAAGATCCAGAATGAATGATGTCGGACTTTCATTACTATCTGGAGAATTGGTACTTTGCATAGCAGGTCTATATCACATGCTTAATGGCTGGACAGGACACGTAAGCCCAATAAATTTTTCAGACATTCGCACAATTATACCCGCATAACTAAAAAGTTGTATTCATGGGAAAAATATCGGTACAACGTAATATGCAGCTTTAATTCTGTCCACAACTTCTTGTGGGATAAATTTTATTGTCTTCATATTATTTCATTAGGAGTAAATATGATTAAATGATATTTAAGTTTACTCGTTACGAAATAATTTAGCGTTTTTGATAAAAACAGATGATGGAAATTATAAGATCCTAACTAATAATTTTACAAGTAGTAAAAAATCATGGAAAAAGCTAACGGATTCTTGACGCTATAGGTTACTTATGTTTTTAATAAATTTTACTCCTTTAATTTATCCTTTTTTGTACCTCGTGCAACTATATCCTGTTCTTTCTCCTACAACTC
>CCXY01000049.1_pt1 | contig 20293 bp, 18 predicted proteins | sample 244351 | NCBI WGS metagenome assembly CCXY01 (sample SAMEA2779768, study PRJEB6121) | groundwater metagenome | isolation source: sulfidic groundwater | reverse complement strand
AAAAAAGATTCGTTCAGTTATTTCAGTAGAAGAAGGAAAAAGAATTCTTCATGGAGATATAGAATTAGAGATTGATGAAATGTACATTTCATCAGGTCAAAAGGGTGAAAAGAATTTAGATAGGCCGCCTAGGAAAAGAGGATTAAGAGCAAAAATTTTTAATTTGCAACAACTCTAATATAAACAATTCATAAATTGAACTTGCTCAATATTAAAGGGTAAGCCAACACATATCGGTTTATGACGTATTTTTTTAGACGAGCCAACACAAAACTTTGATGACTAATTTTTACATAAGGTTCGACGCAATGCGATTTTTAGAAATCACCATCAAATGATTGCCCAAAATCTGTGCCAAAATTTGCTTTAAAAATCGCTATGCAGCGACTTACCCCTCATTATTGAGCAAATACCATAAATTCGTAAATATAAAAATGACAAATAATGGTGCAAATTTGGGCTTTGAACAAAAACTTTTTCAGGCGGCGGATAAATTGCGAAGCAATATGGATGCTGCCGAGTATAAACATGTTGTTCTCGGTTTAATTTTTCTGAAATACATTTCAGACGCTTTTGAGGATGCAAGAAAAGATATTGAAAAAGAATATTCTGATCCAAAAAATCAATTTTATGTTAGAGAACCAGCAGAAAGATACGGGATTATAGAAGACAGAGATGAGTACACCTCAAAAAACATTTTTTGGGTACCTACTAAAGCACGATGGGATTACCTGCAAAAGAATGCGAAGCAGCCGACAATCAGGAAACTGGTTGATGACGCCATGGACGGTATCGAAAGAGACAATCCGTCACTTAAAGCCGTTTTACCTAAAAATTACGCTCGCCCGGCATTAGATAAGCAGAGACTTGGAGAGTTAATTGACCTCATCGGACAATCGGCTTAGGGGATAAGGAAAGCAAAAGCCAGGATATTCTCGGCAGTGTTTATGAATATTTTTTAGGGCAGTTCGCTGACGCGGAAGGAAAGAAAGGAGGGCAGTTTTACACTCCCAGGTGTATTGTCAGGGTTCTGGTTGAGATGCTTGAGCCATACAAGAGAAGAATCATTGACCCTACTGCGGAAGCGGTGGAATGTTTGTCCAGAGCGAAAAATTCGTTGAAGCGCACGGCGGAAAAATATGGGATATTTTCGTTTACGGGCAGGAAAGCAATCAGACAACATGGAAGCTTTGCAAAATGAATCTTGCCATTCGCGGAATTGATTCCAACATTAAATGGGGCGATGCTTTCCACAACGACCAGCATAATGATTTAAAAGCGGATTTCGTTCTTGCCAATCCCCCGTTCAATGATTCCGACTGGAAAGGCGAATTACTTTCGGATGATGTTAGATGGAAGTATGGGTTGCCTCCGAAGGGAAACGCTAATTTCGCATGGATTCAGCATTTCATCCACCATTTAAGCCCTTCCGGCGTAGCAGGTTTTGTACTCGCTAACGGCTCGATGTCATCCAACACCTCAAATGAAGGTGAAATTAGGAAAAACATGATTAACTCGGATATTGTTGACAGGTTGTAAGGAAACTAAAATTTTTAGATCTCTTATATGTTATAACAATATATACGCATAAATTTCACCTTTAAAAATTGTCCAAATTTTGCCTTTTTATATATTGTCACAATAGCAAGGGTTCATTTTTGGTAATTCCCTTACATCCTGTTGACTGGTTGTAAGAAAACTAAAATTTTAGACCTCTTATATATTATAACAATATATACGCATAAATTACACATTTAAAAATTGTCAAAATTTTTGCCTTTTTATATATTGTCACAATAGCAAGGGTTCATTTTTGGTAATTCCCTTACATCCTGTTGACTGCATGGTGGCTCTGCCATCGCAGTTATTCTATAACACAATGATTCCTGCATGCCTTTGGTTCGTGGCGCGGGATAAGAAAAACCATAAATTCAGGGACAGGAGAGGTGAAATACTGTTCATTGACGCCTGGAACATGAGGCAGATGATTGACAGGTTGTAAGGAAACTAAAAAATTCACCTTTAATTTTTGAAAAATTTGTGTTTTTTTACCTTCAACTTTTACATTCCCTTACAGCCTGTTGACCGGAGACGCAGGGAATTAACCGACGAAGATGTCAAAAAGATTTCGGAAACATACCACGCATGGCGGGGCGAGAAAGGCTTGAAGTACGAGGACGCCCCCGGATTTTGCAAATCCGCTAAATCAGATACAGTTGAAAAACACGATTTCATCCTAACTCCCGGAAGGTACGTCGGAACCCCTGAAGAAGAGGAAGACAGCGAAGAATTTGAGGAAAAAATGAAACGGCTGACTTCCGAACTTTCCAGGCAGATGAATGAGGGTGCAAGGATGGACATGCACATTAAAAATAATCTGGCACGTATCGATTTTCAATATCGAATGAAAAAATGTTAAAAAACAGGATACTTTCGTTAATTAAACATGGAGAGGGAATTAATGTAGAATTCAAAGAATCTAAACTCGCAGCAAGTAAAAGTATTTATGAGACAATATGCGCTTTTTTGAATCGCTATGGAGGGGAACTTCTGCTCGGCGTTTCAGATGACGAAAAGGTAGTCGGTATTAGCGGAGAAAACATCATGCAGATAAAAAAAGATATTATCACCACCTTAAACAATCCTGAAAAGATAAACCCACCTGTGTATCTGTCCATCGAGGAAATAAAAATCAACGGAAAAAATATTTTGTATATTTATGTCCCGGAAAGCTCGCAGGTACATAAATGCAATGGAAGGGTATTTGACAGGAATGAGGATGGTGACCTGGATATAACTTATAACAATTCGCTTTTAACCTCGATGTATTTGAATAAACAAACGTCTTACACCGAAAACAAGATTTATCCTTACTGCGGGTTATCCGATTTAAGAAGCGATTTGATAGAGCGAGCAAGAAGGCTTGCAGCTAATCAAAACAGCAATCATCCATGGAAAAATTTATCTGATATCGAAATTTTAAAAAGCGCGAAATTATATTCAAAGGATTACCAAACGAATGAGGAGGGATTTACGCTTGCTTGTATTCTGCTTTTCGGAAAAGACGAAACTATTCTTTCCGTTTTGCCGCACCATAAAACCGATTTGATTTTAAGAAGGGAAAACCTTGACAGGTACGATGACAGGGATGATGTCAGAACGAATTTGATAGATAGTTACGACAGAATAATCGCTTTCGCCCAAAAACACCTGCCTGACCCATTTTATCTTGAAGAAACCCAGAGAGTAAGCGTAAGAGATAAAATATTCCGGGAAATCGCATCTAATATCCTGATACATAGGGAATATACAAGCGCTTTTCCGGCGAAGATAATAATAGAAAAAGAAAGAATTTATTCGGAAAACAGCAATAAACCGCACCACATGGGCTTGATTGATTTTGAAAATTTTTCCCCGTACTCTAAAAACCCTGTTATATCACGAGTCTTTAAGGAAATCGGATTAGCCGATGAACTCGGTTCCGGAGTCCGTAATCTGGTGAAATACGTTAAAATTTATTCCAACGCGGTTCCGCAATTAATAGAAGGCGGAGTCTTTAAAGTCATCGTTCCTTTACGCAAGGAAGTAACGGGGCAGGCGAGAAAATCAGAAAAGTTACCCGAAAAGGGGGTAGAAAAGGGGGTAGAAAAGGGGGTAGAAAAGGGGGTAGAAAAGGGGGTAGAAAAGGGGGTAGAACGACTTTCTGAAAATGAGCGCACAATCATCAACTTAATAAATGAAAATCCTTCGGTAAGTAAGAAAGAAATGCTGGAAAAATCAGGGCTTGGAAAAAAAGCTATAGAGTATAATATTGAACTGTTAAAAAGCAAGGATATAATAAAAAGAATAGGCCCAGACAAAGGCGGCTACTGGGAAATAACTAAAGAATGAACACAAAAACAGAAACAAAATTCAAGGAAACTTAGGTAGGAAGGATACCGGAAGAATGGGAAGTTAAGAAATTAGGAGATTTATTTAATGTAAAAAATGGAAAAACCAATTCGCAAGATGCAATTGAGAATGGACAATATCCTCTTTTTGACAGATCACTGCAGATCAAAGCCAGCAACAAATTTTTGTTCGATTCAGAGGCAATAATATTTCCTGGCGAGGGAAAAGAGTTTATTCCAAGATATTTTAAAGGAAAGTTTGATTTACACCAAAGAGCTTATGCAATCACTCCAAAAGAGCCTTCACTTCACCTAAAATTCTTTTTTTATGCTGTTCTCCAGTTCAGAAATTATTTATAGAGAATTGCAGTAGGTTCTACAGTTTGCTCATTAAGATTGAATCATTTGAATATGCTCAATAAAGAGTGGAGGTTACTTGTGATTTTTTGACGGTTATGAGTGATTTACCCTTTAATATTGAGCAAGTTCAAAAAAATATAAAAAAATTTAAAAAATTTATCTGTAATTTTTAGGGTGGCTGAATAGTTACATAAAATTTATAAATTTAAAAATATGCACAAAATAGAATTACCCCGTAAGGTAATTATAGGAGAAGGAGCAATTTATGAAATCAAAAATATCTGTAATGAGTTAAATTTAAAAAGCCCTTTGATTTTTTCAGGAAATTTCACGAAAAAATTTGCAGATATTGTTTGTAGCGAAGTCAGAGGAAAAGTTGTAAGTGCTGATAACGAACTTAATGAAATTAATGCTGAAATTAATAAAAATTTCCAAAATTTCGGTTTTGTTTGCGGTGTCGGCGGCGGAAGTACGATAGATAAGGCAAAAATTTATGCATTTAACAATAAACTGCCTTTTATAAGTATTCCAACAGCTGCATCTCATGACGGAATTGCATCACCTTATGCTTCAATCGGAGGGGGTGTTTCGGTTAAAACAAATTCTCCGCTCGCTGTCATAGCTGACACGACAATAATTTCAAATGCACCGAAAAATTTAACTGCTTCAGGGTTCGGAGATGCGGTTTCAAATTTCACCGCTGTGCTTGACTGGAAATTAGCAAGGGATGAAAAAAAAGAATATTTCGGGGATTATGCGGCATCGCTTTCAAATATGAGTGCGGAAATTGTCCTGCAAAATTCGGATAAAATTTTTTCAGACATAAGCATTTTGGTTGAAGCATTGATAAGCAGCAGTGTAGCAATGGCAATTGCCGGCTCAAGCAGACCGTCATCCGGTTCGGAACATTTATTCAGTCATGCGCTGGATATGCTTTCCGAAAAATATAAATTTAAACAGGCATTACATGGAGAACAATGTGGTATCGGGACAATAATATCCTCATATTTGCATGAAATTATTCGCACAAAAACAAAGAGGAGTGGAAAAAAAATAAGAGATGCATTAAAAGATGTTGGCGCGCCAGTTAATGCCAAAGAAATCAGAATAGATGAAAAATATGTAATTGAAGCATTAAAATTTGCACCGAAAGTCAGAAACAGATATACTATATTTAATAAATTTAATTTGGAAAGAGATGCGGAGAAAATTTTAAATGAATGCAAAGTAATTGAATAAGATTAATTTATAATTCATAAATGTAACTATTCAGCCACCTCAAAAATCACAGGTAATTTAAAAATTTTTAGATTTTTAAAGATTGAAAATCTTGTGGATTTTTAGTAATTTTTTGAAAATTTCACAGGTATTAAAAAATATTTGAAATATTTTTTAAGATTGAAAATTTATTTATAAATTTTCAGTAAAATTTTGTTACCTCACTTCATTCGGAGATTTTCAAAATTTCATTTTGAAAATACTCTCTGAATAGTTTATATACTTCACAGACTGCGTTTTTTCAAATTTATGAAACCGTAATGTAAGCAAAGAGTAAATCTCTTGTTCGTAAGCAACATACAATATGCCATTCAATAAAAAGTGCAATTTCTGCCGTTGCACAGTATATATTAGAGTTGTTGCTAATTAAGAACATTTACCTTTAAATTACTAAATTTTTCTGATTTTTTTATTTTAAATTTTTTGTTTTATTATCTTTAAGTATTAATTAAGAAGCAATATAAGAATATTGAAAAATGAAAGTCCAACAAGCTTTAAAAGGTGATAGGTTAATGAAAGGTGTAACTGGAATGTCTGTCCGTGAATTTCAAGAATTGGTGAAAAAATTTGAAAAAAACCTGAAAAAAGAAAAAGAATTACGATATGATGAAGACTTAAAGGAAGGTGAACGGGAGAGACAGCCAGGTGGAGGTAGGACAATGAAATCTGATAACTGTGGCGGATAAACTGTTTTACATTCTATTCTATTTCAAATGTTATCATACTTTTGATGTTATCGGTTTAATGTTTGATTTGGATAGATCGAACGCTTGTAGAAATGTTCACAAATTAATCCCTATACTTAATGGGATTCTTAAGGAGGCAATGGTTCTCCCTAAAAGACAGATACATACAACAGAGGAGCTTTTTGAACTGTTTCCTGTGGTTCATGATTTATTCATAGACGCAACCGAAAGACAAATTCCAAGACCAAAAAACAAGCATTTTCAAATCGCAGAGATTTGAAAATACACGAGCAAGAGCGAGCGTATAAACAAAAAGAAAATTATTCCGGGAAGAAAAAACGCCACACAAAAAAGAACACGATTATTTCCGATGAAAACAGAGAAATTCGTTATTTGGGTCCAACCGTGGAGGGCAAAAAACATGATTATAGAACGTTTACAGATGAATTTCCAACAGAACCTCCACCTATACCACCTCCTGAAACACCGCCATTACCAGGTGATTTTAGATTCTGGACAGATCCAGCATATATAGGAATTGAAAAAGATTTTCCGTGGTTAAATGTAATAATCACCTCATTTCATTCGGAGATTTTAAATAAATTTAAAATGCCTATGAAAAAACCAAAAGGAAGAGATTTAACACAATACGAAAAACATTTAAACAAATTGATAAGTGGAATCAGGGTAAAAGTAGAACACGCAATTGGAGGCGTTAAGAGATTTGGAATAGTTTCGAATATTTTTAGAAACAAAACAGATGGACTTGATGATAAAGTTATGGAAATATCGTGTGGGTTGTGGAATTATCATTTATTAAGTTCTTAATATTTTAATATAAATTAGTAAATTAAAATAAATAAAAAACTGGCGATTTATAAGTTTAAGTTATTTCGCAACATATCTATTCATATTTATTTACAAAGTTTAGAAATTTTATTTGTATTTTTATTTTATTTAATATGTGCACTAAGAAATCACATGCAGTGCCGGTGGATAATACTCGTGCATTCCGTCCATCGTTAATAAAAAGCCTACCTAGGCGCCTCTAAAACTTAGAAGTGAGGATGTACTGTGATGTCAGGTGATAAAAAATGATTAATGTTGAAAAAATTGGCAATAGAATAGTAGTTAAATTTCCATATAATAAGAATTATGTTGAAAAAGTCAAAACAATTGAGGATCACCGTGGGGTGTTCAATTTGTACAAAAATCTATAAAAAAGTTCTTGCCATTTTTTTCTTACTATGGTAATTTACCTCTTAAATCATGATTTTTTGAATTTTCATTTCTATTGTTTTGAATTAGTTTTCACTTAGGCAATTACTTACAATACTCCTTATTAGTAAGATATTTATCAGATTGGTTCTTTTTGGTTTTTATTTAGATTAAATGCTCTTCATAGTATTAAATTTAATATTAATAACATCTAATTTAATAACATCAACTTATAAAAAATGACTAAAAAACAAAAATATGTATCTGATATGGAAGTCATCCAATACATAAAAGAACAAGAAGTTGTAACATGGGACTCATTAGAAAAAAGATTTGGAATTACGCGGGTCGCTTTATGGAGAAAATTAAAAAAACACAAGAAAATCACTAGTTTGAATAAAAATAGCAAATATTTTACAATATTAAACTTTGTTGAAGACAAAATGGATGACAATGGCATATGGAAATATAATGATTTGATTTTTTCTATTCATGGTGGCGTATGTGACACCATAAAATATTTAGTAGATACGAGTAATCAAGGGATTAAATGTAAGGATCTTGACATAATAATGAATATATCTACAGGACCTCACTTATTAAAAACGATAAAGAAAGGTTATATTGTCAGGGGTAAGATTAGCCGTGAGTGGGTATATTTTTCTTCCAATGAAAAAGTAATGCTGCAACAGTTAAAGAAAAGAGAAATGCACGACATAGTGAAAATAGATACATCTCAAACAGAAAAATCAACAATTCCACAGGAAAAGGGGAAAAATTGGAGCAATACATCTATAAAGCCGTATGTTGTCTGGAAAGAAAAGGCTAAAGAAAGACGTCTTAAAAATAAGTTTTTAAAACAAAGAGTGAAAGAGTTAACAACAAGCAGGGACTCTTGGAAAAATAAAGCTAAAAAGACAAATAATACAAGTAATGACTTAGAAAGGGAAAATATTGATCTAAAAAAAAAGACGTAAAAAATAATGAACAAAAATATATAAAAAAAGCTACTGGTTATTCTTATGATTTATTATTTATACAAATGCTGATATCAATAAAATTAAGTACTTCTGCAAGTTTTAGAGCGATAGAAAAAATAATGATGATTGTAAGTTCATATTTGGTTACAATGAATCAAACACCTGCTTATTCAACTATTTTAACATGGATACAAAAAATAGGATATTATAAACTTATGAAACCAAAAGAGATAGCAGACGATTGGATTATAATAATAGATGAGAGTATTAAAATAGGACAAGATAAATTACTAGTCATACTTGGTATCAGAGAAAGCAAAATTAATTTTAATCGCCCCCTTAGGTACCAAGATTTAACTCCATTACTTGAACGATTGAGAAAAAGTTGGACAGGCGAATCAATAAGCAAAGAACTCATTGAATTAAAAGAAGAGATTGGCACTATAATTTATGGGGTTGGTGATTATGGATCCAATATTAAAAAGGGATTAAGATTAGCATCAATAACACATGTTTATGATATTACTCATAAAATTGCTACAGTTATAAAAAGTATTTATGAAAAAGACAAAGAATATAAATCATTTACCCAGAATATGGCTCAAATGAGAACTAAACTATACCAATCAGAAGAGGCACATATAATCCCACCAAGTCAGAGACAGAAATCAAGATACCAAAATATAGGAATAATTTCTGCGTGGGGAATGAAATCTTTACGCCATTTATCACAGAAAACGACAGAAGAAAAAACAACAATCAATCTAAAATGGGTTGAAGAATTTGAACAATTCATTCAAGAGTTGAATGAGATAAATCAAGTTATCTGTAAAATTCAAAAGATATTAAAATACAACGGTCTTTCAAAAGACACAGTGAAAGAATGCAATCAACTTTTAGATGAAATATCAAATGAAAAAGGGATTATTTTCAAAGAACGATTGAGGAATTATTTTACTGATCAACTTGAACTTATGCCCACGAGTGACAAAATATTATGTACCTCTGATATTATTGAATCATCTTTTGGTAAGTATAAGAATTACATTAGTGATAATCCGATGGCAGGCATAACTAATCTAGCTTTATGCATCTCTGCGTTTACTTCAAATCTTGATGAATTTGAATTAAAAGAAGCTCTTGAAAAGACACGTATGAGCGATATAAAAAATTGGACAGATGAAAATATTGGAACAACATTATTGAAGAAACGTAGAGAATTTTTTTCAGATCAAAAAATGGAAAGAAGAATAATTTAAAATATCCTCTATATTGAACAGCCCAGAGTCAAATATTGAGTCATTTGTATCTAAATTATGACAGGGGGTGAGTTTTATTGGGGGAGGATGTAATATCTTTTTGGATAGGAACCCACTGAAATAATCTAATGCGTCATTCACTCTAAAAACACGATCCGAAATTCCGACCTTTAAGGCTTTCTTATGTATTTTTTCGTCTTCGGTTATTAAAAAATTTGCTGCATCTTTATAAACGCAGTAAATCAGGCGATTATCAACAATGTCGTGAGTATTATCCGTTTCGCCTATAAGGGACATAAACTTGTTATCGTTTTCAGGATTTGGCGGTGATTCTATAATTGGGTATGACTTTAATTTTGATAAAACAATACCTCCTCTTTCAGCATTTTTATCATTTTTAATTTCTTCTAATGATAAAGGATGTATCACAATTTTATTACTTGTTTCATTTAAAATTTTTAATAATTCCTGAAGGCCTTCAGATACTTTTTTTAAGTCTTCCCTATCTATGAGGATATTTGTATCGACGAGTATGCGAGTCATTTTTCGCCACCTCTATTAAATTTAACAAGCTTCCCCTCAAAAGCAGATTTTAATATTGATTTACGAAGTTGCTCGGCTTTAAGCAAAGCATTATCAACGGTTTCCTCAAGTTTGTCAATAACAGAGAAGCGGGATTCAATTTCGTAGACGATTTCTTCTTGGATGTCAATTTTCGGTACTTTTATATTTAATCCAAATATATCTCCATCCCTTATTGCAGGATAACTTGTGCCTCTCTGTTTTGCGGTCAAGAAATTAGTAACTCCATCCGAAAGAAGATAATATAATAAAAACTTATTATTTAATTCTTCACTCGGCCGCAAAACAGTAAACCCTGTAGAAGATATTATTTTTTGATCATCTACTTCCGGAACTACTGCTAAATTCATTAAATATACTCTAACTGTTGAATAAACAATATCTCCCGGAAAAGTTTCCTGTCTTGCTCTTGAAGGTGCGTTTTCAGAACTTATTGTTTTAGGAGATAATACATTATTTTGTTTATTATCAATGGAAGCAATATCTAAATATAAAAAAGTACTAAATCCTTCTTTTTTGGGATTTATCTGCCTAACTTTTTTACAATAATTGCTGATTAATTTATCTTTTAAACTATCCCCAAAAGGAACAAGTTTCCCTTCAAAAGCCGCCTTCAAAACGCTTTTCCTGTAAACCTCTAATTTGTTTTTCACTTCCTTCAGGGATTTTACGGCAGCGTCAAGGCGGGTGAATTGTTTTTCAATTTCCTGAACGATTTCTTTTTGGACTTCAATTAAAGGGACAGGGATTTTAATTTTAACCAAGTCTTTTCCATAGACATGTTGTTGTGCCGTTCCTTTTTGAAGTTTATAAATATCCTCTTGTCTTGATTTGAGGAAATGAAAAACAAATTTTGTGGCTAAAATATTTTCATCTTTTGTTTTAATTGTTATACAATCTGAAGCAAATATTGGGCATTCAAAATAATTTACAAAACCAGCATAACCAGAAGCACTAACAGTTATTGTTCGACCATCTCGATTACTCACGTTGTGGTAATAAGCAGGTTGCCGCCCTCCTGCTATTACAGGTACATCTCCTCGTGTTATTGTTGCCTTTGTTATCGAAGTTCCTTTTTCAATTTTGCAAACATCACCTAACTCTGCCCAGCCTTCCAGTAATTCACTTGAATTTTCTTTATTCATCTTTATGAGGTATCCTCTCAAAATTTTATGGTAAAATTTAAAAATTTAGTATTTTGCACCCGTAAAGTAAAGATATACAATTTAATTTACCCTGTTTTATTGAGATGATACTTTATGAGCATATTTTTTAATTTATTGAACTTGCTCAATATTAAAGGGTAAATCACTTATAACAGTTAAAAAATCACAAGTAATCTCCACTCTTTATTGAGCATATTCAATTTATTGGATTTGTCCGTTATCTACTTGTTTTTACTCCACCATAACGGAGGTTTTTTATTCCGTCAAAATTTCCCAATACCCTCCTTTATCTGGTCAGAATCTTTTTATTACTTTTTTCTTTTTCAATTTATCCAGATATTCTTTACTGTATCTTGATTGAGTTTAAGAATTTTGGCGATTTCCCTCCTTGAAGTATTAGGGTTGTTTATAATCTCTTTTAAAACCTTGGTTTCTAAATCCGTGAGGGTTTTCCAGGAGGGTTATTCTACCGGTCTCTACCACCTTTTTCCCCGATATATAAACTTTCCCTTCCCGTAAAATCTGTTTTAAATTTTCTTCATCCATCTTTAAAGACTTTAAACACAAACCTCCGAAGCGATCCCCTCAAGAATAGAATTAAAATTAAAATTCGCACCGGCAAAAACATCCGCCGCTTTCCCAAGCCCGCCCATTTGGTCAAAAGGCGCGAGTTCAAAATCATCCATGGTTATGTCTGTTGATTCAGCGATGTGTTTTTTGATTTTTTCAAGCCAGTTCATCTGTTCCTGCGTGAATTCAACACCCGAATCCCTTTGTTTTTTGAGCCATGTGTCGAATCGCTTATCAATCGTGTCGTTAAAAGGTTCCAACTCATTCACCTTGCCAAGCTCGAACCTGAGAAGGGAAACAAAGTCAGCGACCCTGTTTTTCGTTTTTCCGTGAACTTTTGATTCTTCGACTTGTGCGTACGCCCGCCAGAGTTTGGAAGGAGTTAAGCCGTAAGGTGGGGACTTAATTTTACTTGCAAGATCTTTTACATCCCTCAATCGTAATCTTCCTTTGTTGGTATAAAAAATCTGCAAAGCGGTTAATTCATCCTTGTTTTTTTCAATGAAATCCCGGAATGATTTAATAACCTCTTTTGATTTCTCGGTGGCAATCGGAGAGTAACCGGCTTCTTCAACCATATCAACAGACACATCATCAATAATTTGTTCGGTCTCCTGTTTAATTTCAAGCAGCCGCTGCATAAGTTGTGCATTGCCAATAAACGGTTTTAATGCTTCGATCATTTGCTTTTGAGAAATTTCTTCAATCTCTTTTTTAAGTGGAACGTATTGTTCTGTATAATTGCCTACTCCGAATTCTTTTTGTGCTTGTTCATAAATTCTATCCTCATCTAATGCATCAACAAAACAGCGCGCAAAATAAGGTAGTGATTTTCCACTTGTGATTTCTTTTATTTCCTCAATTTGCTTTTCGGTTAGTTTCTTATGCAGGCGGGAAAGACGGCTTGCCATAGATGAAAGATTGTCTTTATGTGGCTTGGCAAATCTAATGGTTTTTAGCAATTTCTCAAATGAGACCAATGGCTTCTGCTCAAGGGGTCTTGTTTCGCTTAAATCCTCGTTTTCTGTTACTCCTACAGCATCAACAATTACATATCTTTCCTTTGCCATCGCATCAGGAGTAACGGCTTTAAAATCATCATTTCTCATTACCCTCACACCCCTGCCCTTCATTTGCTCAAAATAATTTCTGCTTTTCACAAAACGCATAAAGAAAACAATCTCAAGCGGCTTAATGTCAGTTCCTGTTGCAATCATATCAACGGTTACTGCAATCCTCGGATAAAACCCATTTCTGAATTGCCTAATTAAATTTTCAGGTTTCTCCCCTTCTGTTTTGTATGTTATTTTTACTGCGAAATCATTTCCTTCGTTGAATTCCTCTCTAACTACCTGCACGATTTCCTCTGCATGATTATCATCCTTTGCATAAATAAGTGTTTTTGGGACATATTTTCTTCCCGGGAAAATTTCTGTTAAAACCTTTTCTTTAAATGTTCTGATAACTGTCCTGATCTGGTCTTTTGAAACAACTTCTTTATCTAATTGCTCCGAGGTATATTCTAAATCATCATCCAGTGTTTCCCATCTTTTTCTTCTTGTTCGCATATCTCTTTTCTGTATTGTCTCACCCGCTTCAATTACAGATCCGTCCTTTGTTATTTTCGTCCTTATTTTATAAACGCTAAAGTCAACATTAATCTGGTCTGCAACTGCCTGCTCATGTCCATACTCCATGACAAGATTATTATTAAAAAAAGCAATTGTGCTTTTTGAAGGTGTTGCGGTAAGGCCAATCAAAAAAGCGTCAAAGTAGTCAAGAACCTGCTTCCATAACTTGTATATTGACCTATGACATTCATCAACGATAATTACATCAAATGTTTCTATCGGAATATTCGGATTGTATTCAATAGGTGCAGGCGGGGATAAAATACTATTTCCAAACTCGGATTTTTGTTCAAGTAATGGATCAAATTCCTTTTCACCTTTGAGCATAGAATATATTCTTTGAATTGTGGAAATACAAACCCTGCTTGAATCCTCAATATCATTTGTTGTAAGATGCCGGACATTATAAAGTTCAGTAAATTTCCGGCCATCTTTCGGAACAACAAAATTTTGAAATTCTTGATGTGCTTGGGTTCCTAAATTGCTCCTATCTACTAAAAATAAAATTCTCTTTGCATTGGCGCGTTTTATTAAGTCGTAGCAGATATTTACAGCAACATAAGTTTTACCTGACCCGGTTGCCATCTGAATTAATGCCCTTGGCTTGTTTTCCGATAACGATTTCTCAATATTTTCAACAGCGGTTTTCTGTACCTGCCATAGCTTTTCATTTTCAATGTCAGGGTAATGCATTAATCTTTTCCTGAGAGTATTTCTACCTTCACCCACCCATTTTTTAATGGTTTCTGGTCTTAGAAAACCGAAAATTTCCCTACTTCGCGGTTTTGGATCCCACATATTTGCAAATATTGTTTCAGAGCCAGATGACACATAAACAAAAGGTAAAGGCAGACCAACATGTTGATACTTTTCAGGGAAGCCCTCGGAATACTTTTGTACCTGTGGTTCTTTTCCGATAAGTGTTTCTCCTTCTTTTTTCGCTTCTATGATGCCAACAGCGCTCCCATCTACAAATAAAACATAGTCTGCTTCTCCAACATCTTTTCCCATTTGAAAGTACTCTACAGCAACGCCTTTAAAAGAGTTAATATCAGATGTCTTGAAATGCTGAACTTTCCATCCTGCTTTTTCAAGTGCCGGATTAATCAGATTATGCCTTGCTTCTGCTTCCGGGGCATATATGTTATCCTCCATAATTCATTATTTATTAAAATTAAAATTTAAAACAAAAGTAACTATTCAGCCACCCCAAAAATCACAGGTATAGTAACGGACACAAATAATTGGACAAATAGAAGTGCTTTTTGAGTGTGTTATTTAAGCAATGTATCCTATTTATTGAGGCCTATACTATAAACCAAAATTCAATACCGAGAAATGTTAAAATACATAAAATTGTTACAAAATATCATTACATCTTTATCACCACCATAAATTTTAACCGAATGAAAAATGAAAATAAATATGAAAATTTTTTTAAAGGACACGCCTGGAAGTTTAATCAGGGTAATTGAACCTATTTCAGCCAACAATGCAAATATACTAAGTATTGTTCATTCGCACAAATTTAAAGAGAATGATGAAATTCCCGTTGAAATTGTGTTCGGAATTGATGACATTAAATCAGTTGAAAATGTCCAAAATGCACTGCTCAAAGAAGGGCTCAAAATTTCAGAAATAAATATTGAAGGAAAAAAATATTATAAAAAAAGAACTAAAACAATTATTATGGTTGGGCATGTCATAGATAAAGATATTAGGGGAACAATAGACAGAATCAATGAAGGGGGATTAGTATATGATTTAAACGTGATTATGAAGTCGCCGGATTCTGTTTCTGCGTGTATGTTAAAGATTGAATACGATGAAGTACAGGAGGGACAAATAAATGAAACACTGAACGAAATTTGCAAAGAGAAGGACTTTTTATTAATAAGTGGTTTGAATTAGTAAATGAATTGAAATGAATAACAATGAATAACAAATATATAAAAGGTGTTGTTTTTGAGAGAGATATCGTTGAGAAATTTAGTGCCGACGGATTTGTTGCGATGAGAGTTGCAGGCAGCGGAAGATATTCGGAATTATTGCCGGATGTATTGATTATGAAGAATAGTCTTGTTATGGCAATACAATGCAAAAAGACGAAAAGCGATAAAATTTACCTCTCAAAAGGCGTTGAAAATTTTAAAAAATTTAAAGAAATTGCTAATATCAAGTGTATTTTTGCGGTAAAATTTCTAAAAAAGGATGTCCGATTCTATGACCTTGAAAAAATAGATAAGAACATAGATATAAATGATCCGTTTGAGATATATGAAGACCTTGCGAGATATTTTCGAAAAATTTAAAGGTAACCTCAATTACGCTCACTTCGTTCGTGTATTTTCAAAATTTTTCTAATTTTCAAAATCGTTCTGAGATTTAAAAATTTATGAAATTTTTGAACTTGCTCAATATTAAAGGGTAAATCACTTATAACAGTTAAAAAATCACAAGTAACCTCCACTCTTTATTGAGCATATTCAAATTTTTAAATAAGATCGAAATCAAAAGATTTCGGTATTTCGAAATATTTGCGATTTTGAAAATCATTCGGATATTTTCAAAACAAGTTTGAAAATGATATATAAATTATACCTGACATTATTTAAAAAATTTGGCGAGCAGCACTGGTGGCCCGCTGACAATAAAGAAGAAATCATGCTAGGAGCAATTTTAACTCAAAATACCGCATGGAATAATGTTGAAAAGGCAATAAAAAATTTAAAGGCAAAAAATGTATGCTCAATTAAGGCAATCGCGAATATGCCTGTTGAAGATATTGAAATTTTAATAAAACCATCGGGATTTTACAGGCAGAAGGCAAAACGACTGAAAAATTTTTGTGCATATTTGATTGGAACTTATGGAAAAAATTTTATTGAGAAAATGAACAACAAAGAAATTTTTGAATTAAGAAATGAATTGCTGAATATTAAAGGAATCGGAAGGGAAACTGCTGATTCAATTTTACTCTATGTGTTTGAAAAACAGATATTTGTGATAGATACTTATACAAGAAGGATTTATGATGCGATAAAAGATGATAATTCCAATGTATTTAAGATGGACTATGATGAATTAAGGGAAATTTTTGAAAACGAAATAAAAAAGCACTGCAAGGAAAATGATTTGGTTAAAATTTATAACGAATATCATGCATTAATTGTTCGTTACGGGAAGGAACACAAAGGAAAAGATTATAAAGATGACATCAAAGGACTCATCTCTTGATTCCTTTCATTACCATATAACCACCTCCTTTTTCAACAACTGTTGCATCAAAATTTTCACCTAAAATTTCAAATATTTTATATGCATTCTGCTTTTTTCTGGCAACGATATATGTTCTGCCATTATTATAAAGATGCTCTATTGCTCCGTCAACAAGTTTTCTCATAAATTCAATCCCTGCTCTCAAAGGGGGATTTGTTGCAATTATTGTGCATTTCTCGGGAATATTTTCAAATAAATCACTATTCACAACCCTTGCATTTGTAACTAAATTTAGCTCCGAATTTCTTTTTACCATTTCAATTGCCCTTTCATTGACATCGCTCATTACAACTGATTTGCAAAATTTACTCATTGTTATCCCGACAACTCCGTAACCGCAGCACAAATCCAGAAAGGCATCATCGGGCTTTGTATCTAAATTTCTCAATAAAAATTTTGTCCCGGTATCAACCTCAAACCTTGCAAACATTCCGATATCAGTCAGAAACATGAATTTGTGTTCGTTAAATTTAAATTTGAGCTCCTTGAATTTATGCCCCGTAGGTAATTTTTGGTCGTAATAAACATATTTCAGTTTGGTTTTTTCATCCATATAAATAAATTTTGAAATTTTACGCACATCATGATATGAATTAAAAAAAATTGATCTGATGTGCGTAATGTAAGTTGTAGTATTTAATTTATGGCTTACGCATTTGCATCGTAAAAAGGCTTCAGTAATTCAATGGTTTACTTTTGGTTTGCGTAAGTCCTGTAATTTTGAGATTTTTAAAATATCGCCTACAAATTAATCAACCAAATTTAAAGGGATGAGCACCAAATTTTTTGATAAATTTTATTCTTTTATCTCAACAATCCTCAAACTCATATCAATCTGCTTTGCAGAATGTGTCAATGCCCCGCTTGAAAGCACATCTGCCCCTGTCTTTACATAGTCCGCAATATTCTCTAAATTCATCCTTCCCGACGCCTCAAATAATATATTTTTATTTATTTTTCTTATTTCTTTTATACCTTCTGCAATTTCATCCGGATTCGTATTATCAAACATAATAATTTCCGCATAATTTGCAGCTTCCATCGCATCCTCTTTACTTCTTACTTCAATCTCGATCTTGTTCGTAAAACTTGCCGACTTTTTTGCCGCTTTTAACGCATCTTTAATATTATTGCGAAATAGAGCCAGATGATTGTTCTTTATTAAAATATTATCCTCCAAATCCATACGATGCGTATCGCCGCCTCCGATTTCAACCGCTCTTTTTTCAAAATATCTGAACAAAGGCGTTGTTTTTCTTGTTGCCGCTATCCTGATGTTCGGATTTACTTTCTTTGCAATTTCGCAAAATTTATTAGTTAATGTTGCAATTCCGCACATCCTTGAAAAAATATCCAGAGCGGTTCTTTCAACATTTAAAATTTTATGGGAATCACCTTCTAATACGAACAATATATCGCCATCTTTAAATTTTTCCCCGTCTTTCACTGCCTGCAATACATTTATTTTAAATGTTTCAAACAAAATTTTTAATTCGTAGACCCCTGATGCAATTCCGTTCTCTTTTGCGATAATTTTTGCAGTTACTTTCTTTTGTGGAGTAAATTTTGTTGTTACATCTGTTCCTTCTTCAATAAGCATTTCTATAAATTTTTTCTCTAAAATTTCTGGGAGCATTTTAAATAAAAGTAAAATAAATTTTTCTGATTTTCAAAATAAAGTTTTTAAAATTTCCAAGCAAGATTGAGGTGATTTTCTTTCTTTTTTAAAGAGAGAAAATTTCCTGCCAATAAGCATTTCCATAAATTTTTTTGAATATGCTCAATGTTGAGGGGGCAATTTACGGTTGTTTTATGATAATACAAAAGTAATTTACCTTCTTTTATGGATTCGGTTCATAAATTCTTTTGGGTCCATACATTCAATTTTTTCTTTTGCATTTTGTTTGAAATAATGATCCTTTGTTAATAAAACATCACATTCTGATTCAATTGCAGTTGCTAAATGTACGGCATCTCCGGCGTTTAGATTAATCTCACTCATAAGTTCCATTGCATGTTCCCAACCCTTGTCATTTAGATAAAAAAGAGTAAATTGAACAACCATTCCTGATATTTCGCCCATAATTTCGGTAGTTTTCTTTGTTACTTCGTTAAGTTCGCTCTTTTTTAGGTCCTGGTTATATATGTTCCTCCGGATCACATCAAATGTTTTTTTATTTCCAAGTTCTCTTAGCGCAAAATAATCCTCATATTCCTTGGACTTTTTTCACATCATTATTCACCCTTCTTATGCCTTTATACGGTCCGACGGTTTTCTTATCGGCGATTATTTTTCCTGTTCCCGCGTCAATCTTAATCCATTTCCAGGTATGCGGATCCAACGCCTGAACCCTTCCTTTAACCGCGCCCATTCGTCCATCATCTGTTTGTTTTGCCATCATTGGTTTATTAAATCTGAATTTAAATTTTAAGAACTTGCCTAATATTTAAGAACATAACATTAATAATTAACACTAAATTAATAAATGTTAAATTTTATTTCATGTTATTTACGGTTAGTTTTATTTTTTCTTTCTTAATCCTAATAATAATTAGACCTTAACAAAAAAGATTGGACAATGAACATTTCGGAATATTTTAAATTTATCGGAGAAAAAGTAGAAGAAGAATACAAAATTGCCAGTGAGGCAAGAGCAAAGAACCTTGACCCTGAAAATTTTGTTGAAGCGGTAAAAAGTAAAAATTTAGCGGAAAGGGTTGAAGCATTAGTAGGACCTAAAGGAGTTGCTTTGGCAATTCAGTCAGGAAAAAGCACAAAAGAAATTATTGATGAAATTTTAGAAGGAAAATACGAAAACAAAAACAAAGAACAATTAGCCGAACAGGCAGTTAGAACAGGACTTGCGATTGAAACCCAGGGCGTTGTTGCCGCTCCGATAGAAGGAATAAATAAAATTTCTATTGAGAAAAATCCTGACGGAACATCTTATCTTTCCGTTTATTTTGCAGGTCCGATAAGATCAGCCGGCGGAACCGCCCAGGGATTAACTGTTTTAATGACAAATTATATTCAAAACAAGCTCAAACTTGAGGGCTACAGGCCATTGGACGAAGAGGTAGAAAGATATGTACACGAAGTTATACTTTATGACAGGAGATGCAAGCCGTTACAGTATTGCCCGACAGAAGATGAGATAAGAACAATAGTAAAAAATATTCCCGTATGTGTAGATGGCGACCCGACAGAAGATGTTGAGGTTATGGCGCACAGGGACTTAAAAAGAATTCCGACAAACAATATCAGAGGGGGAGCATGCTTAGTTATCGGAGAAGGACTTGCATTGAAGGCAAAAAAATTGGCAAAAAAGGCAAAGGACTTTAATATTGACTGGGATTTTTTACTGTCTGTGGGAAAAAAGAAGAAAGAGGGTAG
>CCXY01000077.1_pt1 | contig 20504 bp, 20 predicted proteins | sample 244351 | NCBI WGS metagenome assembly CCXY01 (sample SAMEA2779768, study PRJEB6121) | groundwater metagenome | isolation source: sulfidic groundwater | reverse complement strand
TATCTTTAACACTTGTATTTAATGACATTGTTATTACGCCTCTTGTCATAACATCCTTTACATTTAAATTTTGAGATATGCTCATTTTATGGTTTGATTAATTTTAAATTTTTAAAATTAGGACAAGTCCATTTTGTTAACCTCTGAATAGTTACATCTTACACTCCCCATATATTAACATGTTCTCAGAAGCTACCCTTCTCATCACTGCTCAGACTGGGACGGTTTCATCACGGAACACAAAATTAAAATTATAATTATCTGTGTTTCCCGAATAATCCTCTGAACCACATAGGCATACTTCCCATTTCTTCCTTTTGAAGTTGTTCATACATCTTAAATAATATTCCGACAGTTAGCAAAATTCCTGTTCCGCTTCCGAAAACACCGAGTAAGTCGGCAGATAATGCGAGTAATCCGACGGCAATGGAACTTATTACTACCATCTGTGGGATGTATCTTTCAAGCACATGTTGTATAACTCTTATATCTCTTCTGAATCCTGGAATCTGCATTCCCCCCTGATGTATTTGCTGGGCAACCTTTTCAGGTCCAATGTTTGTTGTTGCGGCCCAAAATTTTCCGAAAAGCACACACAACCCAAGGAAAACCGCACCGTATATGAGTATATGTATTATAACAGTAATATCCCCTAATTTATATATTGAAGACGGATTAAGGACTCCGTATATGTTATTACTGCTTCCATAACCAGATGTAATATAAGAAAAGAACATATATACTCCGTATTGTAATGGATTCATCTCATGAACAGCCATTCCTGCATGTATGCCGAATATTGAAGGAATTAACTGAAGTGATTGTATAAGTGCTGCTGCCAATATTACAGGAATATTTGAAACATAGAAAAATTTTATCGGATATCTGGCACTCATTCCTCTGATTGTTCCGTAAGCAAGAGGTATTTCAAGTCGCATTGATTCTCCATAAACAACCACCAGAAATACGATAATTGTTGCTACGATCGGAAAAAGCAAAACCGGATCTAAATTTCCCGTAACTAATTTTGCTATGAAGTTTGGAATTGCTCCTGCATAAGTTCCTACTGCTCCTGCCATTTGCATCGGATTTATGGTTGCAGTTATTATTGACTGTGAAACCCCTCCGGCAATAAATAATCCTATTCCAGAACCAATTCCGTATTTTGACACAATTTCATCAAGAAACATTAAAATTATACTGCCCATAGCAATTTGTAATACGACTATCCAGTACATACCTCCGCCCAACTGGAATGCCACACTCATTGCCGCTGCTTCAAGTATTGAAAATATAACTACTAAAATCTTTTGTGCCCCCTGAAATAACGCCTTGTCTTCATTTCTTGTTAAGTCCAGTTCAAGTGCTCCTGTTCCGACTAATAGTTGAAGCATAATTGAACCCACAACAATCGGACCTATACCTACAGTTAATAACGAGCCGATGTGACTCGCAAAAATCATCTGCATCAGTTCAAATCCGGATTTATTTATATCTTCCGCGGTAACTCCAAAGGGGTAAATAACTCCTAAAATATAAAATAAACCCAGCGCCAATGCCACCCATAACACCTTATCCTTTAAAGGTAGTGCCCGGGAAGGTCTTTTTACTTCCGGAATATACTTTAAACATGGTCTAAGAAATTCAATTTTCATCTTTTAGGAATTTAGTTTCTATTTTTCAGTAATATCTTTTTCGGTTATATTTTATTTTTCGCTGCTTTTGTTTGTATTTTCAGTTGTATTATCTGCTGATATAACATCCTTGTCTTCTTTTGTTTCGCTTTCTATCAGCCCTCCTGCACCTTCAATTTTTTTCTTTGCTCCTTCCGAAAATGAGTCGGTTTGTATTATAAATTTATGTGAAATTTTTCCGTCTCCCAATAATTTATCGTATCCGAGCGATGCAAGATTCAGATAATATGTGTCTTCTTTAATTGTTACTTTTCCTTCATTAACAAATTTTTCCAGATTTCTTTCAATATCCTTGATATTTATTGTGATAATATTTACATCGGAAGAGTGTCTGGTAAATCCATGACTTCCGTGTAGATCTTTAAAGTATTTTGAATATTTGCACCATTTTTGTTTATACCATCCGGACTGTCCTGCACCTCCCTGACTTCCTGTTCCTCTGTGCTTCTGAATTCCCCATCCGTGATGATTTGAACCCCTTAATTTTCTTGTTTTTCTATCTTTAACTGCCATTTTAAAAATTTTAAATTATAAAAGAAATTTTAAAAGATTTAATCTTAAATTTATTTTACTATTATTTTTATTTTACTATTATTTATTTATATATACTATTATCTATATCTATATATACTATTATCTATATCATTCTTTTCAACAAACCGTTGATTGCCGTTTCTCTGTTTCCGAGAGCACCGCCCATAGTATAAGGAATTTTTATGCCTTTTCGCTCAAAACCCTTTGCAGGTGGCGTCAGCCGAAACGGTAATTTTAAATTTATATCGCTTAATTTTGCCTTATTTTCAAAAAATGCGTCAACGAATTCGTCAACAGACTTAAAATTCTGACTGAGTGATTTTATCGTTTCATCATTTATTTTTATCGTTTCTTTTTTTGAATCCTTCGTATCTTTTATTTTTTCTTTTGTTTTGTTTTGTAAAATTTCCCCCCTCTTTAAGAGCATCTCTTTAAATGTTTCTTTATCAATTTGCCCGTAAGCCACATAATCCTTGACTTTGTTGAGCATTCCTTTGTATGTCTCATCTAATTCCACAACATTACAATTGTTTTTGTATTTTATTTTAAGTAAATCAAGCGTGGTCTTTATTCTTCCGTCTACATTTACTGTCCCTCTTACTCTTACTACCGCAACCTTCATTTTAGCAAAATTTGTTTTTATCGTATCAAATTATTAAATTTTTTTGAATTGTTTTATAAATTTGTAATGCATAAATAAATATTTGATGTTTTTCGTTTTGAAAAATTTATACTCCAAAATTTAATTTTTTCTCCATTAATCTTAATAAATTTAAATACCTTGATAAATTTAAACACCATAATAAATTTAAACATAATTATAAATTTAAACACCATAATAAATTTTAAGCAGCATAAGAAAATGAAAGTTATTCCAAAAATTACGGGAAAAGAAAAAAAGGAAAAAGAAGAAACAACTGGAGAAAATGAAAAAAAAGAAATACTCAGCAATGAACTGAAGCATATAGATATAGAGAAATTTAATGCCGTGCCTATTATTGAGGAATTTGAAAACAGCGGATTTCAGGCAAGAAATTTAGCAACTGCGGCAAAAATTTATGAAAATATGCTTAATGATAAGGAATGTTCGGTTATATTGTGTTTAGCCGGCTCGCTTTTTAGTACGGGCTTAAAAAAGGTTGTTTATGATTTGGTTAAATTTAACATGGTTGATGCTATTGTTTCTACGGGAGCAATTATTGTAGATCAGGATTTTTTTGAAGCACTCGGATTCAAACATTATATAGGGACAAATTTAATTGACGATGAAATGTTGCGGAGAAATAGTATTGACAGAATTTATGACACTTATATTGATGAGGACCAATTGCGGATTTGTGATGAGACCATCGGAAAGATTGCCAATGAATTGAAACCAAGACCTTATTCATCAAGAGAATTTATAACTGAAATGGGAAAATTTTTAGATAACAAAAATATTGATAATGATTCGCTTCATTCGGTTGTGCTTGAATGTTATAAAAAAGGAGTTCCGATATTTGTGCCTGCTTTCTCCGATTGCAGTGCGGGATTCGGATTAATAGAACATCAGTTTAACTGTCCGAACAAGGAAAAAGTTACTATTGACAGTGTAAAGGACTTTCTTGAATTAACAAAAATCAAACTTGATGCAAAGGAGACAGGATTAGTTATGATTGGCGGAGGAGTTTCGAAAAATTTTGCCCAGGATATCACGGTTGCGGCAGAGATAATAAATGATAAATTTAAAATAGTGAAAGATATCCGGATGCACAAATATGCAATTCAGATAACAGTTGCAGATGAAAGAGACGGGGGATTATCCGGCTCAACATTAAAAGAGGCGCATTCATGGGGAAAGGTTGATGATAAATACACAGAGATGGTTTATTCGGAAGCGACAATAGCACTTCCGTTGCTCGCGAGTTATGTGTATCATAAAGGGGCGTGGAAAAACCGAAAAGCAAGGAATTACCATAAAATTTTGTCGGAATAAATTTCTAAAATTTCTATCACATGATAACTGCCGATGCTATGTGCCGTACGTTTTTGACAAGTTTCAAAAATTTAGAGAACACAAACAAATTTCTTAATACCAAAATCATACATTATGGGAACAGTAGACAGTATTGAAAAAAAGATAAAGGACATAGAGGACGAAATCAAGAAAACACAATACAATAAGGCAACAGAGCATCATATAGGAAAATTAAAGGCAAAAATCGCTGTGCTGAGAGAAAAAGAAGAAATTGCAGGGAAAGGAGGTAAGCATGAGGGCTTTGATGTCAAGAAAAGCGGAAACGCCAGTGTTTCTTTGCTTGGATTTCCTTCCGTCGGAAAATCAACACTCCTTAATGCAATAACAAACACAGCATCAAAAACAGCAGCTTATGCATTTACAACATTAAGTGTCGTTCCCGGAATGCTTGAATATGACGGAGCAAAGATACAAATTCTGGATTTGCCAGGAATAATAAGCGGTGCCGCACAAAGAAAGGGGCGAGGGAGAGAAGTACTTGCGGTTGTCAGAAATTCCGATTTAATTCTTATTATTGTTGACCCTTTAAATTTAAAGCACTATTATGTTTTAAAGAAAGAACTACATGCCGTTGGAATAAGAATAAATAAGTCACCTCCCCGTATTTCCATAACAAAAAATGTCGGGAGCGGAATTGTCTTGGTTCCGATGGTAAAATTAACAAAACTAAACGAGCAGATAATTAAGGAAATTTTGAACACATTTAACATATTCAACGCTTATGTTGTTCTTAATGAAGATGCCGATGAAGATGAATTTATTGATGCGGTAGTCGGAAACAGGAAATATACCTCTGTTTTTGTTGTGGTAAATAAAATTGACCTGGTTAATAATCTTACAGTTGTAAAAAAAGAATTGATAAATTTAGGTATAAAAGAGAATGACTATGCATTTGTTTCCGCAGAGAAAAAGAAAGGAGTTAATGAATTAAAGGAAAAAATTTTTAAGAAATTAAATTTCATTAAGGTATATACCAAACCGGTTGGAAGTGGCAGCCCGGATAAAGAACCGCTGATAATGAAAAAGGGCTCAACAATTGCTGATTTTTGCGATGCAATCCACAGGAGTATGAGATACAATCTCAGATTTGCGATAATATCGGGAAAATCGGCAAAATTTAACAATCAGAGAGTCGGACTTGAACATATGCTTGAAGATAATGATGTTGTGACGCTTGTTGTTGACAGGACATAAAATTTGTTATTTTTCAAGAATTTTTAATGCATCCTTTCCGGACATCCCCTCTTTTATTCCGAGCTCTCTTGCATTCGTTGTAACTTTAACAATTTTTCCATTTAGCATATCGTCAAAATTTTTAACACCTTTTACAATACACGCTGCATCTTTTAACTTTTCCGCTGTTTCCATATCCAAATAACCGCACATTATAAAGCCCTTGTCTGCCTTAATCAGCAATAAATTTGCATTTCCCATATCTATCTTTATTCCTGTTGACTTTCCAATATTGGAAATTTCCATCCTAAAATTTAGTCCAGCCTGAAAAATTTACAGTATTATTGTAGGTATGTTAATGTATTATTGTATATATGTTAATGGCGGAGCATTACTATATTCATGTTTTTGTGTTGACTGTTCAAATTGTTTCTTCTGTTCTTCAATCATCTTCTTTATTTCGTTTATATTTTTTTCTGTTTCTGCAACCTTCTTACCGAATGCTTCAAAATTTATCTTTATCTCCAAAATTTGTGCGATGAGTTTTAAAACAGCTTCACTTGCTTTTGCATCCAAAAACTCTCCCTGTGTTTCACCCATAAGGCATACCCCGTCTATTTTATTTAACACACACATACCTGTTATCAGACCTGCAGCTCCGAAAATTCCTCCTCCTGGCCTAAACTCAATATGCTGTTTCTTTAGTTCTTCAATAAGTGCTTTACTTGTTGCCGCTCCGAATATTTTTGGCTTTTTCGGAATCGCTCCTGTTCCCAAGCCCCCCAATGTATATACCCTTTGGACATTTGCATTCTTTGCCACTTCTATTATTGCCTCTGAAATTTTGTACTGCGAATCGCCTGTAACACCCTGAAAGTCCCCTGTGGCAAGTATGAGATCATGTTTTCCCGCTTTGTTTTTCCAGTAGTAAATTTCATTCTGCGGCACTCTCACCGTTCCGTCAAAATTTACTATAATCTGAGGCGGAAAAAAAGGAGAATAAACAGTTGCAAATTTTACCGGTTTTAAATCCTCAACTAACTGGTCAACACATATTTTTCCGACAAACCCGATACCCGGAAAGCCGGCTATCATAATTGCATCCTTTAATTTCGGGAGCTTTTTTTCTATTTTAACAATAACATCTTCCATTTTAATGATAGTTTAAATTTTATGAATATGTTTTATTTTATGAATTTGATTTTAGAACTAAATTTTATTATTCATTGTTATGACTGTTGTTCTTAACATTATTGTCAGCACCTTCGTTAAATTTTGCCATTCTCCTGTATTTGCCGTATTTATCCTCGGGCGAAAATTTCGGGGGTTTTGCCTCTGCAGTTGGCACATTGCAGATATTACAAATTTCACGCATTGTATATTTCCCGCAAGACGGACATTTAAAAATTTTCATTGTTATTTTGTTACATTGTTGTTTTGTTATTTTTAATTGCTTGATGTTTTATATTTTATAAATTTAGATTAAATTTAAATTAAACACAGACATTTTTAATATTATAACTGAAGTTTTGCGTTTTAATGTTTTATACTGTGCAACGGCAGAAATTGCACTTTTTATTGAATGGCATATTGTATGTTGCTTACGAACAAGAGATTTACTCTTTGCTTACATTACGGTTTCATAAATTTGAAAAAACGCAGTCTGTGAAGTTGTGAAGTATAGTTATCAAATTACCTATAAATGGACATCAATAAAACAGAAAAAATTAAAGTAACTATTCAGAGGGCACAAAAATTTACCTGTGAAAATTTCAAAAAATTTAAAAAAGTCAAAAAATTTACCTTTAATTTTTGGGGTAGCTGAATAGTTACAAATTAAAATTTATAAGTGTAAATTTTTCAAAACGCAAAACTTGAGTACTATAAATTAACCTTGTAAAAATTAACATTAGAATAATTATTATTTCAAACATAATTTAAAATCATAATTACAAAATGAACACTTTTGGCGAAATTTTTACAATTACAACATTCGGAGAATCACACGGAAAAGCAATCGGAGTTGTCGTTGATGGCTGTCCTGCTGGAATTAAAATTTCGGAATCGGAAATACAGCATGAATTAGACAAGCGAAAGCCAGGTCAGAACGAAATTTCCACTCAGCGAAAGGAGGAGGATGAGGTTGAAATTTTATCAGGAATTTTTGAAGGAAAAACGCTTGGAACACCGATTGCTATACTCATACACAATAAAGATGTTCGCTCTGCCGATTATGATGAATTAAAATTTAAACTGCGTCCCGGACATGCTGATTTCACATACAGAGAAAAATTCGGAATTGCTGATTACAGAGGCGGGGGGAGAAGCAGTGCAAGGGAGACGGCATGTAGGGTTGCAGCAGGTGCAATAGCAAAAAAAATTTTGGATAAATTTAATATCGTGATTTTTGCTTATGTGAAGAAAATTGCCAATATTGAATCGATAATAAGTTATTATAAAAATTTTGATATAAACAAGATTGATGAGTATAGAAATATCGTTGAGAAAAGTGATGTCAGATGTATGGATGTTGAGCAAGGCGCCTTGATGAGAGAGGCAATAATTAAAGCAAAAAACGAAGGTGATTCCGTCGGAGGGCTCATTGAAATTTTAGTTTTGAATCTTCCGTCGGGAATAGGAGAACCAATATATGATAAGTTAAGTGCGCGACTTGCCAGTGCTTTAATGTCAATTCCTGCTGTTAAAGGTATTGAAATGGGAAATGGCTTTGAATTAAGCGGTCTGAAAGGAAGCGAATCAAATGATGAATTTTACATGAAAGACAGACATATAATTACAAAAACAAATAACTGCGGAGGGATTCTCGGAGGTATAAGCAATGGAATGCCGATTATTGCCAGAATTGCTGTTAAGCCGACATCTTCCATATCAAAGATGCAGAATACAGTTGATATTAAAAATTTTGAAAATACAACATTAAAAATTGCGGGCAGGCATGATCCTTGTATTGTTCCAAGGGCAGTTCCTGTTGCAGAAAGTATGGTTGCAATAACTTTGGTTGATTTAATGACGCTCGCAAATTTAATTCCGAGAAAATTTTAAACAAAAAAAAGCCAGAAAAATTTAACAGATCACTTTTTTGACTCTATTGCATCTCTAACAACTTTTCCGCTTCCTTTCCCGTTGAACGCTTCAAAGTATTCGATTGCGGATGCTTTGCATGCTTTGTAAATTTTCTCCTTGTAATTGTCATCAATGTCTGCTATTTCTTTCTTGAAAGGTTTTATGGCGTTCTTTATGTTCTTTCCGATAATCTCCTTGTCAGACATATCGGGTTTTTTAGCTTTGGCGTTAGCTCTGTATTTGTCCAGAGTCCACTGCTCCATCTTTTTAACAAGATCGGGAGGCATATTTGCAATCGCAAGGTCCTGCCAGTGTGTGGCAACGTTTCCTTTAGCTATTCTTGCATCAATTAATTTGTGCATAAGCTCAAGAGGCGTTCCTGTAATCCCGTGCTGTGCTATTTTCACTCTCAGCGAGGCTATTGCGTTTGCAACTTCTCTTGTTCTTTTATCGTCAATACCCAGAAGAGGAATTACATTTCCTTCAGCGTCGTAAACATTCCCATGAATAGTCCCGTTATTAGTTGCAATAAGGTCAGGGTATATGCCGTTTTCATGCAGTGCTTTTATAAAGGTTACTGCTTCATCAACTGTTGTCAGTTCCTGCTTTCCGGTTTTAGGATCAATTTTTCCTATTTCTCCGACTTCAACCTCAAGACTGTAATCAGCTCTTGTTTTACCCTTTTCTTTCATTAATTTTTCTATTAATTTAGCAAGGTGCGTTGTGATTTTTATATTTGCTGCAAGCTGGTTTATTGTTTTTGCTGCGGCTACGTCAAAGTTGTGTGAAGCGTCAATTGCAAACGACGTGAACCCTGCATCAATTTCTTTTTTGATTAAGTCCTCTGCCGTTGCAATGGCCGCAGGAGTGTTTTCTGAAATTGTTATATGGTCTCCGTGAATGCAGTATGGTACGTTGCATTTAGCCGCTTTTATAGCCTCTTTGCAGACGCGCGCAAACTCCTCTGGCTGCTGGTCGGTGTAGCCTATCTCAGACTTTGCTATTTCAAATAATACTGCAGAATCTGTTTCTTTAGCAGCATCAATTATGCTCCTGAAGCAGTGCTGTATTCTTATATTCGCCGCCATCACAATCACATTCTTGTCTTTAAGTGCATCAAAAATCAATTTTCCTGAAATCGGGTTGTTGTAGTTCATTTTCATTTTAGTACATGTTTATATTAAGTGCGTTTATTTTTTATTTTAAATTTGAACTTGCTCAATATTAAAGGGTAAGCCGACGCACATCGGTTTATGACTTATTTATTTTAGACAAGCCAACACAAAAATTTGATGACTGATTTTTACATAAGGTTCGACGCAATGCGATTTTTAGAAATCACCATCAAATGATTGCCCAAAATCTGTACCAAAATTTGCTTTAAAAATCGCTATGCAGCGACTTACCCCCCATTATTGAGCAAATACTTAAATTTATCTCCGATTAATATTTCGCATACACTTCTTCAAGCCTTTTAATTAAGTCCTTATTCCCTAAGTGAATAGGTGTTCTCTGGTTAGGGTCATTGGGAAGTACTTCAAGAACAGATCCTTTTTCATTTGAGCAGGATCCTCCTGCTGCAGTTATTATGAATGACATAGGGTTTGCTTCGATTACAAGTCTGAGTTTTCCGTTTGGTTTGTCAACAAGAGACGGATATCCGAAGAAACCGCCGTAATGTAATATCTGGTTGAAGTCGCCTACGAAAGCACCGCCGTATCTTATTTTTTTACCTGCATCCATCATTTCCTGAACATATTCCTTATATGCAGGAGTCCATTTTTTCGGAAGCCCTCCTATGCTCATAAGGTCTCCCGGCTCTTTTAGTTTTATGTTCTCTCTGCTTAAAAAATAGTCCGTTGAATCTTTCCTATGTTTTACGAATTCATTAACCCCTTTTTTTGTTGCATAAACAAAAGTAGTTATGGGCCCGTAAAGGTTATAGAACGCGCAAACCTGGTTTTTACCCTGCGTCAGGGTTTCTTTTTCCTTGTGTACTCCGACTATTGTTCCGAAAAGATTGTTGCTTTCTATGTTTGATGATCCGTCAAGCGGGTCAAGTGTTACAGTGTATTCTCCTGTTTTGTCAGGGTTGTGCAGCGGCTCGCTGAGCTCCTCGGAAACGATTGTTTTGACAACGCCTGTTTTCATAATTGCTTCAACCAGAAAGTCATTTGTCCATACGTCAAGTGCTTTCTGGTCTTCACCGAAAACGTTTTTAGTTCCGGCCATCCCTCTTCGGTGAGGCAGTTCATTAAAAATCGTATCGGTTAAATTTGCAACTGTGTTTATTATTTTTGCAACGTCCTTATTCAAATCCTGTGTATGCTCCTTAAGAGAGATTTTTGCCATTTTTTTTATTGTATTGTAAATTATATTCGCTCTTATACTTATTTTGGTAATGGTAAACAAGTAATGCTGTTTTAAATATAAATCCTAATTTATAATTATGATATTTAATAAAAATAAATAAAAATATTTTCTATAAAATTAATGTGGAACTGTATCCTCTCAAAATTTTAGGGTAAAATGTAAAAATTTAGTATTTTGCACCCGTAAAGTAGAGTTATATAATTTAATTTACCATGTTTTATTGAAAGGATACGTGGAATTGATAATTTGTCCTGAATGCTGCGCAGGAAATATAAAACTAAATGGGCATATACACAACGGTAAACAAAATTATAGGTGTAAAGTCTGTGGAAGGGAATTTGTTCTTAATCTTGAAAAAAAGTTGTTTCAGAGGAAACGATATCTTTTATCAAAAAGCTATTATTGGAGCGAATAGCTCTACGATGAGTATATAGAGTGACAGGTGTAAGTTTGCCTTGGCTTTTAGGTTTTATTGCAGAAAAATATACACAAGTGCCAGAAGATCTCGGGATAAAAATAGAGGGTAGTGATAAAAATGTAATGGTATTTTGTAACAATTTTATGTATTTCAACAGGCTGTAAGGGAATGTAAAAGTTGAAGTGAAAAAACACAAATTTTTTAAAAATTGAAGGTGAATTTTTTAGTTTCCTTACAACCTGTCAACCTTTCTCTGTATGAATTTTGGTTTAAACCCTAACTCTTCCCAATTTAGGTGATATAATCATGTTTTTCGTTATGCGGAGCAAGGAAAAAAGATAAATGAGAATATTACCTATTTAGGTAATAGGTATAAATAAATATTTTGTAACTATTCAGCCACCCCAAAAATCACAGGTAATTTAAAAATTTTTAGATTTTTAAAGATTGAAAATCTTGTGGATTTTCAGTAATTTTTTGAAAATTTCACAGGTAAAATTTTGTACCCTCTGAATAGTTTATATATTGATGGTTATAATGTATTAACATAAATTTTATACCTCTGAATAGTTACAATATTTTATCAGAATAAGGGCTATAATACCCTAAATTTTGAAAAGATTAGGAATATTACCTAAAAAAGGCGGAGTTAGGGTTTAAATATTAAATTTTATCATTACCTATTTAGCACTACCGGAATTTAAAAATATCCGAACGAAGTGAGTTTATCTTTCGGATATGTAAAAACGGACATGTTCAAATACATTTTTCATCTCTTTATTTTTTGGCAAAATTTTAAAAATTTCTCGTATGTATTTTCTTTTCAAAATTAAATTTAACGACGCATCAAAATTTATATCATAAATCCATGTCAGCAATAAAAGTTTTAAGTCGTTGTATGTTCTAACATTTTCAAGGAGGGAAATTTTATTTGCGATTATATCGGAAATTATGTTATGCGAATATTCATTGCTATCGGATAAATCCATCCCGTAAGAAGGATCATAACATGATTTGTGTTCAAAATAATCAATCCATACCTTAAATATGTCTATTTTATCGGCATCCCTTATCAACCTGCAAAAGAACAACTCTTCGGTATTTAAATTTTTCGGAATTTCTCGGACATTGTGAAATTTTATTGCCGTAATTAAAATTTCTCTTTCTCTTTCTTCCGTCCGATTAAGGATGCCTTTTTCATACAATATTTTCAATCCGATCTCGCTGTGGCTTTCTGACTTTCCGTCCAAAAATGTTTTATATTGCTTTAACTGCTCAAACCTTCCGATATCGTGAAACAGAGCAACTGCTTTTGCTAAATTTATTTCTTCTTCTTTTAAATTTAATGACTTTGAAATATATGTGATATTTCTATAAACTCTATATGTATGCACTTCTTTTAATTTCAGGTTGATTTTTGTTTCATCATCAATTTCAGCGTTGGAATAAAATTTTTTCGTATAATTCCTGAAAAATTTATGGAAAAATTTAATATCTTCGGGATTCAATTTTGTCGGTTTATGATTAATCTAATTGCGAGTGTACCTTTGTCTGTGAATTGTTCATAGATTACTTAAAATCTCCCTGCCTTCAACAACCGGAATGTTATGTTTATTCGCATATTTAAACACATTCTCTTTGCTTTTTGCTTTAAATGTCCCGCCGTCTAAAATTTCACAAATAGCCGCAACAGGAGTTAATCCGGCAATTTTTAAAATTTCCGTTGCTAATTCCGTGTGTCCCGCTCTGTTTTCAACACCTCTTGAAATCAGTAAATGAACATGCCCAGGAGTTCTGAAATTTTTCACAAATTCAAAAATAGCATCTTTTGAATCCTTCGAACATTCCGAGGCGAAATCCGCAAATTTTTTAATTGTTAATGCCCTGTCAAAGTCGCTAATTCCCGTAAATACACCCCTGAAATTTATATTTATTGAAAACGCCGACTTTTTATCATATTTCAAATCATTGTCAGTCATTTTTTCAAGCACCTTAAATTTTTCGGATGCAAAATCACGGATGTCTGAAAAGAAAGGCATTTCTATCATTCCGGCAATTTCTCCTGACACAGCGATGCAAATCATTCCTCCCCCTTCGGTTCTCATTCTCGCTACATGTTCTGGCTTTATAAATTCCGCTGCAATTACAAAATCACATTCGTTTTCTCTGCTGTCGGCATCGTGGATTATTATAAAATTTCCTTTTTGCAGTGCAGTTATTGCGATATTTACGGCATTGTTAGTCATTGTTGAGTAGCAAATAGAAGTGAACCACTTATATTTCTTGTAAATTATCAATTAAATTTTGAAGATTAAATAAAAATATCAAGAAACGATATTTTTAATTTTAAAATTAATTGTTTTTATCTCATTTAATTTTCCATCCTCTCCCTCTGTGTGAATGGATAATGTTTCTGATATATACTGTGCAACGGCAGAAATTGCACTTTTTATTGAATGGCATATTGTATGTTGCTTACGAACAAGAGATTTACTCTTTGCTTACATTACGGTTTCATAAATTTGAAAAACGCAGTCTGTGAAGTATAAATGCTTCCTACAAATCATGATGCTGACTCTTGCTCACATTACAATTTCAGAAATTTAAAAAAACGCAGTCTGTGAAGTTGTGAAGTATATTTATCAAATTTGTTATTTTCACACATAAATTTCCACTTCATCTCCGTCCTTTAAATTTAACTTTTCCCTTAGACAGACATCCGAAATGAGCTCAACAAAATTATGTTTTCTTATTTCAGGAATAACAATCCACGCACCAGTCATTTTATTCTTTTTAATCGCACATTTAATAAATCGGACACCTTTTAAGCCGTCAAATCCGTCAATTTCTTTAAATTTTAAATTTTTTAATTCGTTAAAAATTTCTTTCTCCCCCTCACTGCTTTTATTACACTTCAAATTTAATGTCCCGGGAAACGGAGTTATATGCAGGCTCTTTTTTATTTTTTCTTTATAAATTTCAATATAATACGCTCCTTCCCTTAATCCGCTTGTGACTGTTCCTTTAAATTTCATCGCATATGGTTCATTCATCGTAAAAATTTTCATCGCTGATTTTTGTGAGCCTCTTTTTTTTCGGAATCTGATTTTTTATTCCTCCCTGGCTGTAATTTCCCACCCCGATTACATTTTCATTCCATTTTATAATTACTTCTCCTTCTTCAACATTAAGCGGACGGATATTTTCCAAATCGCTTCCCCGGATGTATTCCTTCACTTCGTTGTCATTTATATACACCGCATTTTTAGTTGCATATCTTCCGAATATCTGGGCAAAATTTGTTGAAATTTTGAGTTTTACTCTCCCATTCCTGATGTCTTTAAAATACTTGCCTGCTCTTAATCCGATGCTTTTAATTATCATCTCGTCTAAATTTTTATTATTTATACTTCCTGAAAATATACTTATGCGTTCTCCGTCCGTGTCAAAGCCATAATCAAAAAAAATTTCTTTCTTAATTCCGAACCTTTCATCCAAATAGTTCAGAAATTCCTCTATCGGATTATTCGGTTTATGTTTGCTCATATTAAATTTTATGCTGTTTTTAGGTTAAATTTTTCTCAATTTTGTCACAAAAAATCCTTCCGTATCATTATCCTGCGGATATATTCTCATACATTTTTTCAAATCTTTGCTTAAATCATTTCCGTTCCATTCTGTTATTCCTTCCCGGATTTTTAAATTTTTTATCTCAATTTCTTCAACCTCAACACCAAAATTTTTGAGCGCATAATCCATAACTTCTTCATTTTCTTCTGGTGCAAGCGTGCAGGTTGAATAAACCAAAATTCCATCTTTTTTTAACATATTTATAGCATTCTTTATTATTTTCTTTTGCTGAACAGACAAAAAATTTATCAAACGAACACTCCATCGTGACAATACCTTTCTATCCTTTCTTACGGTTCCCTCGCAGGAGCATGGTGCATCAACCAAAATTTGAGTAAATTTATTATATAATTTGTCCGGGACATGCCTTTCCATGTTGATTCCCGTAACAATAACATTCATAACTCCATACGATTCAAGATTAAAAAACAATGCCTTTATCCTGTCGTCGGATGCATCATTTGCAACAATGCATCCTTTGTTGTTCATAATCTGGGCAATTTGTGTTGTCTTACTTCCCGGAGCAGCACAGGCATCAAATACAAATTCATCTCCGTCGGGATTTAAATTCAAAGCAATAGGGGGAATTAAACTCGCCGCATCCTGAATATAAATTTCCCCGAAGAAATATTCCAGCATTTTTCCCGGATTGAGATGATTAATAAAGTATGCATAAGGACAGAAAGGAACCTTTTCTAATTTATATCTTTCATCTAAATTTTCAATAAATTTATTCGTATTTTTTACTTTTAGCGTGTTTATTCGTATACATTTCCTCAGTGGCTTTTTGCAGAAATCAAGAAAAATTTTATTATCCTCACCAAGTAACTTAGAATATCTCACATTGAATTCGGAAGGAATAACCATATCGCCCATTTTAATAAGGTCTTTCAAATTTAAAATTTCAGAAGTTCGGATAACGCAAATGTAATGCATGACTATCGGCTAAATTAAATTTTGGTGAAATTAAACTTCGCCACATTAACACAAAACTGTACATAGGAGTGCAGTAATATATATCAAAAGTAACCTTTATTTTCACCATTTTTTTTAAATAGCCGATAGTCATGTAATGGTTAAATTTTACATATTTTTTACGCATTTTTAATACTTGCAAGCGCAAACTTACCTAAAAGTTCTTTGACAGCACCAACCTTTGTAATTACCACAATCACATCTCCCTTTTCCAGAATCTTGTTTCCATGTGCTATAATGATGTCCCCTTTTCTATAAATGCATGCAACCCTCGTATCTTCAGGCATTCCCAAATCAAGGATCTTTTTTCCTATTAAGCCCTCCGGAAGAGGTATTTCCATCAATTCCACTTTTCCGTTGCCAAATATCATCAGTGTTTTTTCACTTCCTTCAACCAATGAATTTCTTACTGTTATGGCAATAACCGAAGTAGGAGATATAACTGCTGTAAGTCCGAGAGGATTGAAAAAGTCCTTTTTTGCCATATCATTCACTCTGACAACTATTGTTTTGACATTTAACTTCTTTGCAAACTGTGTTATCATAAGATTAATACTATCATTATTTGTTAAAATTGCTATTCCGTCTGCCTTTTCAATTTTTGCATCTTTTAATGTTTCTAAATTTGCAGCATCTCCGTTTATAACCAAACATTCCAATATACCCGCCAGTTTTTCTGCAATCTCTTTTTCTTTTTCAACAACAACAACATCGTGTCCTTCTCCCAAAAGTATTTTTGCAAGTTCTGTTTCCGAATCTCCGCCACCCACAATAATATATAAACTCATAGTAAATATGAAAAATAAGACTTATAGTTAATATTTTCATTCAATAACTTTATAAATTACAAATAGAAGATTATAAATTTAAACAAAGTATATTAGAAAAACAAAAAAGTAAAATTTCAAAAAATTTAATTTTGAAATTTCAAAAATATACTATTTTCAAAACAAAGTTTTGAAAAGACACGAATGAAATACATAAAACGAAGCAATCGTAAGCAGTAGGTATTTTTCGTTTTAACCCTAACTCCGCCTTTTTTAGGTAATATTCCTAATCTTTTCAAAATTTAGGGTATTATAGCCCTTATTCTGATAAAATATTTATTTATACCTATTACCTAAATAGGTAATATTCTCATTTATCTTTTTTCCTTGCGCCGCATAACGAAAAACATGATTATATCACCTAAATTGTGCGGAGTTAGGGTTTTAATAAAAGTTAAAATGATTATAAATTTAACCGATTTCCTGTTCGCTTAATTTTTTAATCCTTTCAATCGTATCCGCTTCTTCCTGCGATTTATCATCCCTAAACCGGACTAATCTCGGAAATCTTAAAGCATATCCGCTCGTGTATGAAGGCGATTTCTGGATTTCCTCATAAGCAACTTCAATAACAATACTTGGACTGATTTCAACATCTTTCCCTTCTTCTCTTGTAATTAATTCCCTTAAATTTTCCGTCATCTCTTTGAATTCTTCATCCGTAAAGCCGGTTCCAATCCGTCCTATTGTTAAAAATTTATTTGTTTCCGTATCTCTGACTGCTAATAAAAACGATGCTAACCATTGTGCCCTTCTTCCTTCCCCCCATGTTCCCCCGACAATTACAACATCTAATGTTTCCATGAGTGGCTTAATTTTATACATATATCCCACTCTTGAACCCGCCTGATAAACAGCATCTAATTTTTTTGACATCACCCCTTCATGACCTAATTTTAAGGCATAACTATAAAATTTTTCCGCATCTTCAACATTATCGGTAATTATTTGTTCCGCCAGACGAAATGTCTCTGTCGTCATCACCGTATTTTCCAAAATTTTTCTCCTGTCCTCAAATTTTTCATTGAGTAGTGATTTTCCGTTCAGATAAAGGATGTCAAACAAATTTATCTCAACAGGAATTTTAATAGCAATTTCACCAATATCATATTTTCTCTTTATCCTGCGGGATAATGCCTGAAAGACCCTTGGCCTTCTTCTTTCGGAATCATTACCCTGTTCTGTGCCACCTTCTCCTATGCCCCGTATTGCTACTGTTTCACCTTCCATAATTACACTGTCCGCTTTCACATTTTCTTTAACCGCTTTAACAATTTCAGGAAACTGGGCAGTAACATTTTCAAGTCGCCGCGTAAATAAATAAATTTTATCCTTATTTTTCTGAATTTGTATTCTCATTCCGTCATACTTTACCTCAAATGCACATTTTCCGAATTCATCGAGCGCAATCTTAACACCATCTACTTTTTGTGCGAGCATAACCCTGACAGGAACACCAATTTCAGGTACGATATTTTCAAGTCCTTTATTTCCTTCATTCTTTGCAATCCTTGCTACTTCTCCGATATCAGAAATTAAGTAATATCCCCTTTCAACTAAATCAGGTTCAACCTCAAAGGCCTTTGCAATCGCATCCCTGATTACACCTTCTCCGATTCCTACCCTCATTTCCCCGAGCAGCAATCTTATAAAAAATTTTGCTTCGGTTTCCGTTGCCTTTGATAAAATTTTGTACATTAACTGCATCTTTTTATCCTGCGAGCCACCGCCCGCACATTCCGAAATTTTTTGAAAACATTCGCTCACTTCTTTTAAGGTTAAATTTTCCGTTTCGGATGAAAATAATGAGTGCTGAATCCTTTTGCTTAAAATTTTACCCGCAACATTTCCCAAATCACCTTCTTCCCTGATTTTATCCTTAATTCTTTCCTCTTTCCATCCCGTTGTCTTTGATAATGCTTTTACGACTAAATTTTCAGCAATTCCTAACTCTTTATTGCTCCATATAGGAAATGTCTTTCCCTGAAAAAATAACAGCACAATTTGCAGGTCTTCATCTGAAACATCGGCAATAAATTTAGCAACGATATTTGTCAGTTCAATCCTTCCCGTAATGTTTTCCTTATCTATTTTGTCAAAAATTTCGGCAATTCTTATGAAGTCCATTTTTAATGTTTATGGTTGAGTACCAAATAGAAGTAGGACACTAATTTATTAAAATCAGGACTTACGCAAACCAAAAGTAAACCATTGAATTACTGAAGCATTTTTACGATGCAAATGCGTAAGTCCTAAAAATTTTTATTTATTAACTGAAGTTTTGCGTTTTACTTTTTTGACCTCGCTGTTGCTCGGAGATTTCAAAAATTCTTTTTGAAATGCCAAAAAACTAATTTGTATGTGCGTAAATTTTCCAAAACGCAAAACTTGAGTTATTAAATTAGGTTTGGTGTCCTAAAAGTGAAAAAGGTATTGTTAATTGAAAAACGAAAAAAGGCAAAGGGATTATTTAAGAATGGTTGGAGCATAAGGAAAATATCTCGTCATTTAGTAGCAAGCAAAGATATCGTTTGTAAATGGGTGAAACTTGGAAATGATGAAGTATCACAAGACAATCGTGGCTGGAAAAAAAGCAAACCAAGAAAATACACAAAACAACAAAAAGAAGAAATAAAAAATATAAGGACGGAATTGGAAAAAGAGGAAAGTTTCTTCATAGGGGCAAAAGTGGTTCATGCAAATTACAATAATTCCAACACAACAAATGTTTCAAAAAGATTCGTAGATCGAACACTTAAAGGATAGTGATAAACATGTAAGGCTCTGATAGTGCTAAAGATCTATGGAAAAAAATACCTCAAAGATATCAGGAAAATTCAGTTTTTTACACGGATGACTGGGATGCATACAAAGGTGTTATTCCAGAAAAACAGCATATAGTGGCAGATAAAAAGTCCAGCAAGACAAACATTATTGAAAGGTTCAATTGTACAATGCGTCAACGAGTGTCAAGATTATTACGCTTTACATTGTTATACTGTGCAACGGCAGAAATTGCACTTTTTATTGAATGGCATAACTTGCTCAATATTAAAGGGTAAATCACTTATAACAGTTAAAAAATCACAAGTAACCTCCACTCTTTATTGAGCATATTCGAATGGCATATTGTATGTTGCTTACGAACAAGAGATTTACTCTTTGCTTACATTATGGTTTCATAAATTTGAAAAAACGCAGTCTGTGAAGTTGTGAAGTATATATCAGAAACATTATATATTAACACAGAGGAAGAAGATGAAAAATTAGGTAGTGCTAAATAGGTAATGATAAGTTATAATTTGTTGAATCATAATTAAAATTGAGATTATAGTCAATCTGCTGACTTTTTACACTATTGAAGCAGATTGATGAATCGTAGATTGGGTGTAAAATGTTGATAGATTCACCATAATATTTAAAATATCATTACATCTTTATCACTACCAAATTTTTAAAAGATATTTTAAAAACAATTAAATTTTTGTAACTATTCAGCCACCCCAAAAATCACAGGTAATTTAAAAATTTTTAGATTTTTAAAGATTGAAAATCTTGTGGATTTTTCAGTAATTTTTGTAAAATTTACTACAGGTAAAATTTTAATTACTCTCTGAATAGTTTATATATTAATGGTTATAATGTATTAACATAAATTTAATACCTCTGAATAGTTACAAATTATTATTGAAATTATTATTGGTGTGCAAGTTGTTCGCCGTATTCATTTAAGGCAGAAATTTTATTTATGATTTCGGAGTGCTTTTTCTTTAAATTTT